>Ga0180430_10000332_pt1 | contig 52416 bp, 56 predicted proteins | sample SS_ome_9_FD_132999 | JGI IMG/M metagenome (GOLD analysis project Ga0180430, IMG submission 132999) | Hypersaline lake sediment archaeal communities from the Salton Sea, California, USA - SS_1_S_2 metaG | ecosystem: Environmental > Aquatic > Non-marine Saline and Alkaline > Hypersaline >...
ATTTTGGCGGGGAGATAAGTTTTGTCAGTCGCTGGGGAGAAGGGACAACTTTCTCGATTAAGCTGCCGATAGGGAGGGGTGATGAGAATGGCGGTTAAGCAGAATCAGATTAGGCGGGTATTATTGGTGGATGATGATTTAAATACTCGCATTACCATGAAAGCAATTTTCGAGTTGTATGGATATCTTGTCAGAGCAGCCGAGAATGCCCAGCGGGCTTTATGTATGGCCGAGGTGTGGAAGTTCGATGTGCTGCTGACTGATATTGTGATGTATGGGATGGATGGGGTCGAGCTGGCGGGTCTCATCAGTGATAATTATCCGACAGTGAAGATTGTTTTTATGACAGCCCATACTAAAATGAAGAATTATTATCGGGCAGCGGAACTGGGAACGGTGTTGACTAAACCGATTAACATCCCCTTCCTGCTGGAATATTTAAATAAAACGTTATAAAATAAAAAACCGGCTTAAAATCGAAGCCGGTTTTTATTTTATTTATTTGCGTATTTCAGGGTGCATTTTTGGCAGGGGATAGATGATTGCGGGTTTTGGGCAATTGGGCAGGGGATACCGCATTTGGCGGCAAATATTTCTTCTTGTTCTAGATATGGATCAATTTCGGGTTGGTGTGGCCAACAATTGAAGGTATACCACTTTTCGTGGGAAAAATCAGCCAGTGATTGCAGCCATTGATTGAATTTAATGAGTTGAAAGATGGGTAATACATAGAGATCGTAAAGCCAGTTGTCGATTAGTTTACGATGTATCGCTTTTTCAATATCTTGTCGGGTAAGATTGAATTTTTTGAATATTGGTGCATAGTGCCAGTTTTGGATAATTCTATGGTGGAATTTGTAGCGACGATAGAGTATGTCAAATGATAAAAAATCGTTTAACTCGTTCCAGTGCCAGATTTCGTCCCAGAATTCCGGTTCGATTTCCGGGTTGTCTCGGTCGCAGGGACAGCGATAGTGGTGAACCAGGCAGGTGTAAGATTCGCTAAGTAAAGTTTGTTTCAGGTAATTACTCCTGATTTCTAGATTTGTTAGTTCGCATCCGCAGATTAATTTGTTGGTCATGGTATTCTACCTCCTTAAAATACTGAAGAAAGTGGATATGAAGTTGTTAAAGTTCGTTATGTCTTTATTTTAGCATTGATGGATGAGAGAGTAATGAAAAAGAGTTAGTTGAAAAACTAACTCTTGCCAATACGAATAGATTATTTTTATTTGCGGAGGTATACGGTTTGGGTGGGGTAGGAGAGGTCGATTTTCTGTTTACGTAATTCTTTGTAGATGGCTAGAATTAGGTCCTGCTTTTTGTCTAGATAAACTTCGTAGTCTTGGGATTTGACGTAGCAAAAGATATTGAAAATCAGACCGGAGTCGCCGAATTCTACCAGGCGCACCCAGGCGTATTTGAGCTTGCGGTCTTTGAGGATGATTTTGCGAATGATTTCGGGGATTTTTTCCAGTTTGGTGTGTGAGGTGTTGTAGTCGATGCCGATGTTCAGCTCGATGCTGCGTTCTTGGAGTTTGCGGAAATTATTAACTCGGGTACTGGAAAGTTCCTGATTGGAGATGATTAGTTCTTCTCCACGAAGGGTTCGTAGACGGGTGGTTTTTAGCCCAATTCGTTCGACGGTGCCGGAATCTTCGCCAATGGTAATGAAGTCGCCGATTTTAAAAGGTTTGTCAAAGTAGATGGAGACAAAGGAGAAGATATCGGCTAGAATATTCTGAATGGCCAAAGCGACAGCGATGCCGGTGATACCGAGGCCACCAATTATGGCTGATACGTTGAAGTTAAAATTTTGCAGGACAATCAGGGCGGCGATGATCCAGAGAATAATGCCGGCTAAGCGATTGAGGACGGCGATCAGAGTAGGGTCGCGATCCTCTTTGGTTTGCATTTTCAAAGCTTTTTTGAAGCCGAAATTTATGACGCTGGCGATGGCCCGGACGGCGTAGTAGATAAATATCAAAAATGAAGCTTTTTCGATATAAAAATTGGCATCATAGGGAAGTTGATAAAAGAGGCTGGCGATATAAATTGCCAGGAAAAAATAAAAGGGACTGCCCAGGGAGATGAGAATGTCGGCTAATAAATCGTCGTAGTCGTTGGCGGTTTTTTTGGACAGATATTTAACTCGTCTAATGATAATAAAGTGGACTAGATAGAGGACGACTAGGAGGAGCAAAGCGCGAACAAGCCAGTCGGCAACATTGTTGATTTCGGCTGTGCTTAAGTATTGACCGAGCCATTGGGTAATTTGTTCCATGTTTTATTTTTATTGTCTATATATTTAAGATAACATTTTTCAAACTTGTGAAAACTGGAAAAAACTTGTAAAAACACGGCAAAACTGTATATTGTAAGTGGTTTTGGGGAGTTCTTTTCGATTTTAATAAGTTTTATTAGGTTTATTTACATGATATAATTTTATCGTGTTAGTAGCTGTTTTACATTCTTTGCGGGCATCGTATAATGGCTTATTATGTCAGCCTTCCAAGCTGAAGACACGGGTTCGACTCCCGTTGCCCGCTCTTATGAGAATACAGAATACAGAATTTAGAATATAGAATGTGGGACTATTGATGAGATTTTTTCCATGAATGTAATAGTTTCGACACTTCAATAGCTTTTTTGGATAAAATATTGAATGTTGCTGAATTTATGTATTTCAAATCTCTAGATAACACTATCTGATATTTTAGTTCTTCTAATGAACTAATTGAAATAGTAATAAAATTACTTTTGTCTTTTCTGGATTTTCGCTTGAATCCTTCGACAATATTCGAAGCTACCGAGACTGAAGATCTCCTCATTTGACTAGTTAGTCCATAGTTTTCGTTGACAGGGTAGTTTTCTGTGATTCGATAAATTTCTAAAGTTAGTTTGTGGGCTTTTTGCCACGCAATAATATCTTTGAAAGATTTGATCAATTGGTTCCTTGTTTTTCTTTAACATAGTTTATTGTTGATTAATATGACCTTAAGAAGATATTAATACTGTATTCTGCATTCTATATTCTGTATTCTAATTTGCTCTGGTAGCTCAGCTGGATAGAGCAGCACCCTTCTAAGGTGAAGGTCGCAGGTTCGACTCCTGCCCAGAGCACTGGAGTAGAATGTAGAATTCAGAATTCAAAATTCAGAATGCAGTGCAAAGTATTTGTGTTGATTTTCGTAATACTGAATTCTATATTCTATTTTCTCTATTCTGCTTGTGGTGACTATAGCTCAATTGGTTAGAGCGCTGGTTTGTGGTACCAGAGGTTGAGGGTTCGATTCCCTCTAGTCACCCTTACGAAAATTTAAGTTGAATGTATATGCAAAACTCTTTTGAAGAGTTGGTTTTGGTAGTTCTGATGTGTGATAAAATATTTGACAAATATATAATAATATGTTATTATTAAGACGTAAGAAAGGGAAGGGCGTTTTTTATTCCCGTATCCCACGGACATTAACAAAGGAAGGCAAGATATATCCTCCAACACTCTGTCAGAGGCAGTGTTTTGGTGATTTCAAATAGTCATCAAGACTCTGTCTTTGACGGATAAATTGGCAAGGTGGAGCCATTAATCCACTAGGCCCGAGATGGGCAAAAGGAGGAAAAGAATATGAAAATTTCAGTAAATGGAAAAAACGAATTTGATGTACCAACCATTATTTCTCAGCTGGCTGACAAGGTGATTCCAGAATCTCCTGGGGATTATGGAAAGGATCATGTGCTGTTTGGCGTGAAATTTTCTTTCACTGAATTTGATGAGGAAGGTTTCACTTCGTACATTGTAGAGGGAAAATTTGGGGAGCTGGAAGAAATGCTTAAAACCTTGAAGGTTTGCACTCCCGATAGTTATCTTTATGATAAATATTGGGAAGATGTTCCAGAAGGCATTGTTCTGCTTAGGGAAGGTATTGACTCTTATGCAGGCGATGATGAATTACTCATTTTTTTGGGTGAATCTGAAAGATGGCAATCTCCTGTAGTGGAATATTATGGATTGCCTATTGAGGCAATAGAAGCTGGCAAAGTTATGCAGTATATAAGAAGTTCTCATTCTAAAAATTCAGAAATGGTATTTAACTTTGAAGATATGTCGGTTTCTGGTGAAGTATCGTGCAATTTTCTGAGAGATATATATCATTCTCAACATTACTTGGAGATGAGAAGGCTGAGTAATGATGAGGTTACTGTTGATGGCATTTTTTCCAAGGATTATGACTGGGAAAAATGGGAAGTTACTGGTGAAGTTTATGGGAGTAAAGAGTTTCTTGATAAATATGCAGTAGCAGAAAACGGCTCCACTTATGTGGAGGCCAAGAATCTTGCTTTCATCTCCCGTTCAGAGGGTTATTCCTTTCTGTTTAAGGGTAAATGGGGTGGATTTTTTCTCTATGAGTCCCGGTGGGACTGCCTCAATGAGGTGACAGAAGAGAAGGCAAGAGAGGAAATAGCGTTTTAGGAAAAATATTAAAATTAAAAAGAGGAAGTCAAAAAAGACTTACCTCTTTTTTCATGTCTGAAATTGATAAATTGTGTTAATTATAAGCTTGGAATATGAATCGATAAATTATTTAACCTAGCAAACACAGTTCTAACATCTTCCACCCAGTCACCCTTTTGAATAATTTGGCTGAATGTACATGCAAAACTCTTTTGAAGAGATGTTTTGATGGTATTGACTTAAATAAAAAACTTGACTAATATCTATATTTATGATAAAATTAAGGCAATAAAAATGAAGCTCTGTGATGTATTTGTGATTAAGGAAATAAGCTTCTTTCGTTCGTTAAAAATATTGAAAAACAATATACCTGATAAGTCTCCTTTCGGGAAATTGGTTGTTTTATAGATGCATACATTAGTGGTTGATTGGTGTGATCAACCTTTGAATATGTATCTATAGGACATAAGGACATAAATTTTTTAATTTTTTAGAAAGGGGGTGTAGCACATGAAGTGTTACACTTGGAAATCAGGAAAGTTAGAAGAAGGAATTGTTATCGAGGAGGATAATAGAGGGAAGGCTCTTCTTTTGGGAGAGAAAGGCCGGGGAAGATGGCAGGAAAGAGTTGGTCTTGACCGCTTTAAACCTGCAAATGTAGAATCAGGAAGGGCTTTTGAGGCTTCTGTTAATAAAGTTTCATTACCGGCCAGAAATGGTAAGAAAGAAAAAACTTTCCATGTTTTGGCAAGACCTCATTCTGGTTTTGTGGCCGATTCGGTATTAGTTAGAATTAATACTAATACTGGATCAGTAAGAGGAGCCCGCGGTCGCTGGGATCTTCTGGAAGGAAATGCCGTTGTCGTGACACAGGGTCATGGAGCGTTCGGCGATGCCGGACGGGTTGGTTCCTGGCACGATGGCCTGATTGAAATGGGTCCGGAAGACGTTATTCAGGTCAGACCCACAATTTCCGAGCAGCCTCATATTCTCTGGATGGATGGCGACAATCTCAGAACTGCCACCAAAAAGGAATATGAGACTATCAAGGCTACCCAGAAAGCCGAGATTGGTGAGAAGAAACTTCTGACAGAGGGTGTGTGTCGCTGTTTCTCTTTTGCCAGAGGCAGCATTTCAGGGGGTATTGAAACCAAGAATGCCGTTTCTGGAATAGCTGTGACTCTTGGTGAGTCTGGCAGGGGCAGGAATCTGACTGAGGTGCCTCTGATTGGAGTAGAATCATCTGGAACCAAGATTAATCAGGCTGCTGTTGCACAGATAGGTGACGGCTTGGTTGGTTTGGTGAAAGATGAATTTGAGAGCTGGGAATATATTGTAAAGGTTTCCACAAAGGCTGTTTATACAAGTGGTGCTAGTGGGAGCATTTCAGTATATAAAGGTAGTCCCAAAATAGTGGCAGAAGGTCATGGCGGGCATGGTGGAACCTGTCAGGAAAGATGGCCGGAGACCCTGGTGGTCATGCAATACGGAGACGTTTTGAAGGTTTCATTAGAAGGGGGATACAAGACTAAGGTATATGCTCTCTTTGTGGATGAGGATCAGGAACTGTGTGTTATGGAGTGGTTATATTGGAAGCTCCAGGATGCACAGGAGGACCCTGATTATTATATTGAAACTGAAAAAATGACTCCGGTTTCTGAAGTTCCTTCCGAATGGTTTGGTAAGTTCGTAACTCTGAAAAGTGTCAGAGATGAACGTCACCTGACTTACGGGGACCGAGCCTATATGGAAGAAGGTGATTCTGGCATTTTGGTCGAAGCAGGACCGGGAAAAAGAGTTATTCTGGAAACAGAATTGAATGGCGAATTTTCCAAATGTCAGACTTCGGCCGACTGGGTGGAAATAAAAAGTTAAAATAGAAAACGGGTTTTTTTTAGTAGCTCCCATATAAAAGCTACTTTTTTCATGCCCAAAAAACGCCAATAAATAAAAAATGACGTTGTGTTTGATTGTTTTATATTTCGTATAGATGTGAGTTGTACAGGACAGGAAGATTGTATTTATCAGCAAAATCTATCACCCGATCTTTTTCTGAGGGGTCAATTAGTAATATTGCCTTTGGTTTGGCTTGTTGAGTGTCAATCCAGGCTTCTACACGCTTGTCTTCTTCCTTATTGTCGAGTGCTTTTTGGAGTGAATTATATTCATATTGTTTGAAGCGGTCTTCCAGAACTCTTCGGCCGCGGGAGCGGTGGGAGCCTACATCTTTGGAGAAATATCTGGTGGCGTCTTGGGGGTCGAAGATTATGCCGGCGTGGATTGATTTCTTTTTTGGTCGAAAGATGTCATTTTTTTCTTGTAGAGAACCGGCAGTGGTGCATACTTCGGATTTGTCGACTTTAGTTTGAAGTAGGTTGTATAGACTCGTTATGTCGGACGAATGTACCAACACCTGTCCCAAGTTCGCTTGAGCGATTTCGTATATTGGATTTTTGTTATTTAGTTTCTCAGTAAGTTGATCGATGAATTTATTGAAAGATTCATCATCAATGTTGAGATCGCTCAATATTTGGTGATACTCGGCGATGACTGCTTGTATTTCATAAAAGGAGTCGAGAGAATAATATTTCTCGTCCATTTGGTCAACTTCGTAGTACAGGGACTTGATTGTCTCTTTGCTTTCTATCAGTACAAGCTCTATTAATTCTTGCTGTTCGTCGAGAGATAAGTCATCGACTTCAGTATCGGATAATTCAAGTAGACTAGATGGTAGAAATTCTTCGAATTGTCTATTTTCTTTGGTCACTATTTCTATTTATTTTTTTTAGAGTAGACAAAATTTTATCCAATTTTTGTTTGGTCTTTTTTAGTTTCTTGATATTTTTGGTCCTATCTTTTGTTTTGGCTGTTTTCATCAGTGATATAGTTAAAATTTATCTTTTTATTGTACCATTTATTTGAGTTTATGTAAATATTTTGTTATTGTGTCAAGGTATAGTAAGTGGCAGGGTAGGATAAAATTTACACTGATTTTAGGTTTGGAATATATATTACTAAACAATTCAACCTCTCAAACTCAGTTCTAATACCCTCCACCCAGTCACCCTTTTTAAAAAAGATATCTAGTCCAGATATCTTTTTTTTATTTAAGAATAATAATGACTAATTATTCTGGGCACATAGTGGGATCGTTGGCTAAATCAATAATTATTTCTTTGCCTATGTTTTGATGAGAGTCGAGCCAAAGGGAAGTGTCCTTTTTCTCGGAGTTTTGGTAATAAATTTTGACTACGACATGATGATGTAGTTCAGCGGCGGTGTTGATTAATTTTATTTTGGTCTGGCGACAATCCTGATTGTCTAGTTGAACTAGAACGTCGTCGAAGTCCATGTCAGTGTAGTCTTCGAATTTGAATAAAGTGATGTTGGGTTCGATTATTTCTTTGAGAACGTATTCTGAGTCGGTGTGTCGCTCGCTGCCGTCAGGATTGATGATGTAGACGTCGAAGTCGATTTGGGAGCAATTGATGGTGCAGTTGGTGTTTTCTGGTTCGATATCTTGCACGTGAATCAGAATTAGTTGCATGTCGAATAATCCGCTTGAATAGCGGCTATTGTCTACCCGAACAACTATTTCGTAAGTGTTGTCTTGGTTATAATCTAGAGGGTTTTCGTAGTCGGGGGCGGATTGAAACTCTAGCTTTCCGCTTTGGTTGTCGATATTGAATAGCTTGGCGTCGTCGCCATCGTAAATACTATACACTAGGTTGCCGCGAGAGCTTTTGGCTTCGACGGTGGTGACTGCGGTTTGGTTTTCATTGATTTTTATTTCGGCTTTGTCTTGGCCGCCATCGGAAATTATCCGTGGTCGGTAGAGAAGTAGGATTGAGCTGTCACTGGAGGACGGATTAGGTGTGCTGGGAGCGGGAGGGGGAACTGGAGGGGGGTCGGGATTATTAAAATCTATTCCCCAGTTGCTACTGTGGGGGCCGGTGGCGTTAACAACTAAAGTGGCGGGATTGGTGACAAATGCGCTGTCGTCGAATTCAAAAGTAAGATCGCTCACGTCGTTGGCATCGGTGTGGGAAGTGGCACTACCTGTGAAAGTTAAAGTGGCGATGTTGTCACTGTTGCTAAGTGTTACGACGGGGGTTAGTCCGGGAGGGACGTTGTTGATAGTTACTTCTGAGCCAATATCGAGAAGATCGTCAGCATCGGTGTCCTGAAAAGTGTCGTTGGTGAGGGTGATTGTTAGTGGATTGGAATTGTCGATAGCACCGTTGTTGGTAGAGGTTTCAGGGTAGTTGTTGCTGGTGTCATAAGTTAAAATTGCGACATCGTTACCGTAATAACCAATACTGTAGTTGCCGCCGTCGTCGCGGCCAGATATCCACATCTTGTAGTTAGAGTTTTGGCCGTGGCCGGAGAATCTGTTCGTGTCGTATATTACGGCAGGAGTATAGGCGCGTTGGCTGATCCAGGTGCCGGGAATGGTGGTTATGAAAGGATTAGCAGGGTCTTTGGTCCAGTTAATACCGTCAATTGACGTGGCGTAGCCGATTCCCTGATGTATTGAGCCAGTGCCGCCGCTGTACCATAATTCCCAGTTGCTAGTATCTTTTTTGATGACGGAGCCGAAGCCGACGTGGGTGCTGTCCCACTGACCGGGGGATATGCTCAGAACAGGATTGGGGTCGGCTATTGTCCAGTAGAGTCCATCGGTTGAATAGCCTAGTCCGATTTGTTCGATGCCACCGGTGGTAGCGTCGTAATACATAACGTAGGAGTAAGCGAATGGATCGGTGCCGGAGTTGGTGGCGCTGTCGTTGAAAAACATGGATATTGGTCCGTAGCTGCCTCGATTCCAGTTGCTGGAGTTGCTGTTATCGATAATGCAATTTGGGCAGGTAGCTTGGGTAACCGCCTGGTCGTTAGTCCAATTTATGCCGTCGTTTGATTCGGCGTAACGAATGGCGCTGACGTCGTATAGTTGACTGGTGTCCCAGTACCACATTTTGTATAAGGGTCCGGCGGGGCCATTACCAAAGCCGTTCGCGTTGTATATTGTTTGGTTGTGGTGAGGATTGGTGAGGCCATTGCAACTGGAAATTGAGCTCCAGCTGATGCCGTCACTTGACTCTACAACCGAAATGCCGGAGCCGTCGCTGTACCACATTTTATAGAATGGGCCAGCAACACTGTTGCCAAAACCATCGGCGTCGTAAAGTGTGCTGGGGTAGTAGGCGCGGGTGGCCGGGTCGAAGACGGGGTTGGTTGGATGGTGGACTAAATCGGTTTGCCAAATAGCACTTACTATTATAGGAATTAGAAAAATAAAAGCAGTTAACACTACCAGAAGAGCAAATAGTTCTATTTGTTTTATTTTTTTGATTTTTATTTTTTATTTTAATAAATCCCAATATTATAACATTAATTAGTTATTTAATCAAGATTTGTTCTATTGTTTTGGATGTCGGTGTGTGCGGTTTATGTTTCGGTATGATATGGGGTGAGTGGTGGGGTGGAGTTGATTATGCTGGTTGTAGGCTTGGAATATGAATTGTCGAGTTGTTTAATCCATTGATCACAGTTCTAACGTCATCCACCCAGTCACCCTTTAATTATGAAAACACTGTCTATGACGGTGTTTTTTGTGTAGATTTTTGGCTACTGAATTTAAGAATAGGAAAATTAAATTTAGGCTTGAAAGTGTAGCTACATTATGTTACAATGTGGCCATAAGATAATAATTTTTCTGATGACGAGTTTTGAGAAGCTTTTAAAGAAGTTTTTGCATAAACCAAGTTCTGTTCGGTATAGCCAGATCAAGAAAATGCTTATTAGATTAGGGTTTGTGGAAGTTCCGGCAAAGGGAAGTCACATTAAATTCAAGCATTCTCAACTATCAAATGATCTCGTTATTCCGATTCACGGCAGAGAGTGTAAGGATTTTTATAAAAAGATGATCGCCAAAATAATTAAAGATATTATTTAGTATTATTTTGATAAGGACACAAAAATGAAACATTTTATTACTGTAAATAATAAGAAGTATTATTATAATCTCAAGAAGAAATCAAAAAATACTACCTTGCTTGAATGTGAGGCGGCCAATTTGGCACAGGAATTTTTGAATGAAGATATTCCGGCGTTGTTGAATGATTTGCCAAGCTTGATTTTAGCAGAGAGGGATTATAAAGAGCAGCAAAGCCAGGTGATACGCTTTCGAGTCTCTCCTGAAGATAAGAAGAAGATTGAAGCCAAAGCCTTGAAAAAAGGTTACTCTTCGACATCAAGTTTTTTGAGAGATTTAGCGTTAATGGCGTAATTGTTTGGTGAGAAGTTGTGGGATATGAATTGAATTGTGATTCAATCTCTCAAACACAGTTCTAACATTCTCCACCCAGTCACCCTTTAATAAACACTAATTATGATTAGTGTTTTTTGTTATTAATATTGAATTTTTTAAAATATGTGTTATAGTCTAGCAGTTAATGAAGTTGATAAGATTGGGGGAGAAAAAATGAACATTAAAAAAATGGATGGTATTGAGATAAGTTTCCGGATAACCTTTCCCGGTGGTCGGGTGGATAGTGATCGCATACCGATTGTTGAATTCAATAAAATGAATCATGCTCATGAACTGCTTGAGGATTCAATCGTGGGAACGATTATTTATCTGGATGGTCCGAAGATTAGTTTCGAGCGGGGTGAAAAGTTGCTGAATGAGTCTTTTGAGAGATTAATGGCGGTGGTGCAGGTGGTTGAGTTGGTGTCTCGAGGTGTGATTTATCAGAAGCGGAAGTTGGGTATTGATGTAAGCAAAATAATGCCGGAAACAATCAAAGGAATTCATCAATACAAAAATGGTAAATTTCAAAACTAAGCAAATAAGAAAAACACGGTGTAGAAACCGTGTTTTATTTATTTGTAATTGTTTTTGTACCAGGCGATGAATTTTTTGGCGTCACGGATACGGTTGCCTTTAGGGTAAAGATAGAAATGTCCGTTTTGCTGTTTGACGTGCTGTCCGATTTTGGGAGAGTCATCGATAACAAGGGCGTGGCTGAAATCCGTTTCCATTTTGGTAATCATTTGATGGAGTATTTGCCAGTGGTGTTCGTGTTTGAGTTGTCCGAGTGCGGCTGAGTTGTAAATGGGATTAAATGTTTTATCAAGCTGAAAGTGGGGAACGGTATATAGTGAAAATACATCCATATTGTCCGTCAGTATACCGGTTTTAATATCTGAGTTACGAAGTTCTTGGGCAAACTCAATCAGGGGATAATTCAGGTTTGATTGTTTGATGCCCGCAATCAGAATCTTATCAAGCATTTCTGGTTCGGCTTGAATGGTTTGGCCGATGATTTGATTGGTTCGTCGGTAACTGATCTGGCCGGTCATCCATTGATTGATTGCTTCATGGGATTGTTTAAAAATTTGTTGATTAATAGCCTTATAAATTTCCGGATAGGTTTTGGCCAGGGGCCAGTAAAAATAGTCAGAGCAGAGCACTCCGTCATAATCAAAAATGACCGCTTTGATAGTTTTCATGTTAATTTTCAACTCCTTTCTCTTTGTAATATAATTGATATTAACAGAGGAGTAAATATTTTTGAAAATATGCGGCCGGTTGATACAATTGTGATTCACCATTCGGTGACGGATAAGTACAATAAAGACATTTGGGCGGTGTCGGTGGAAGGGCATGATTATGTGCCCGGTTATTATATTGACGGTCGGGAGTATAAAGGAAACTATCATTTTTTGGTCTATTGGGACGGGGAGGTGAAAAATCCGGTTCCGATTGATCGTTACACCTATCACTGTGGGGTTTATAATGTTAATTTGACTAGCCTGGCGATATGTTTCATCGGGGATTATTCGACTGAGGTGCCGGAAAATAGGGCATTGGTGAGTGCGAAATTGCAGATTGAGGATATTAGAAGACAATTTAAGATTGATAATATCTTTGGACACAAAGAACTGTATGCGACCAGGTGTCCGGGGGATTGGTATAGTTTAAACACAATTATGGAGGCTGAGATGTCATTGACCCAACAAATGATTCGCAAAGCTTATCTGGCGGTATTGCGGCGGGAGCCGGATCCGTCGGGGATGCAGTATTATAGTGGATTGGATATTTCGGAGGCAGAATTGTATTATCAGCTAGCCGAAAGCGCGGAACATCGGCAGACATGGGATGATGCGCAAAAGTATTTGGCCGGGGATAAGTATGAAGAGGTGAGTGAAAAGTTGTATCGGAAGATTTGAGATTAGTAGTGTTTGTGAGCAAGATAAAACCCGTTCGCCTGAAGCGAATGGGTTTTATCTAAGAGGGAGGCGAAATCTGATGGTTAGTTATGGTTCATTTGGCCTTGACCGTGACTGTGGCGACCGGGTCCGAACTCACCGCCTTCGGGCAATCCTAATTCATCGGATATGGCGCGAATCTGGTTGCGTAAGTTGTGGATTTCGACCAGACGATCAAAGTTTGATTCGTTAATGATTTCCAGTAATCTTTGGGATCGTTCTCCGTCCCCCATGGCTTCTACCCAGGCGTTGTAGTCACCGGCGTCAAGGGCATCTTTGACAGCTTGCATTTTTTCGTCGTTTTGGCCCTTGCCACGCTGCATTATATCGTCGATGCCAAGTTCTTCAGCGATGGCTTTGGCGGCCTCAAAGTCGCCGGCTTCGCGGAGATTGTGGGCCTCAACTAATTGATTGAAATTTGATTCATCGATTAGTTCAAGCATTTCTTCTCCTTTGGGAGATTCGCTAATTGCTTCTACCCAAGAATTGTAATCGTTCTGGTTGAGAGCTTCTTTGACTGCTTCTTTGATTTCGGGATTGAAAGCAAAAGCGGAGGTGGCGGTCATGGCGATGGTGCCAAGGGTGACAGCGCCGGTGATTAAAGTAGTTTTCATAATTTGTTCTCGTTTATTATTTTTCTAAATTGTTTTTGACTGTGGCCGACAGTTTGGGGAGTATTTGTTCGACCAATTTCTCCCGTTCGTAAGTTAGTACGTGAGTACATTGGATTTTGTTGCAATTTTCTTGGGAAATTGATATATTTTGCCCAAAGTAAGCCATTAAATTGATTTTTAAAAAATCGTAAGGGGGAATTTGTATGAGTGACAAGGTAGAGAAAATGTTTATGCAGTTTGTTGATGCGTTTACGAAAAATCACCGGGAGATGACGGCGACTTTGTTAAATCAGCAACGCGAATCGTTATTGTCAGCTTTTGACAAAAAACTGGCGGAAAAACTGACGGCAGTGGCAGAATTGCGGGAGTTGCCGGAATTAAGGAAGCGAATTAGTTTTCTGGAGGAAGAGGTTAAATGTCGCGAATTCGATGTAAACATGCAGAAGATGATTGTGCAGGACAAGGAGATGAAGATTAATCGACTCAATGCCGATCAGGAGGAAATGCAGAAAAATTTCACTAAGTATCAGAGCGAATACAAGACCGCATTAAAAGAAAAAGAAGCGGTGATTGCCAATCAATCTCAGCAAATTAAATCCTTAAAAGAAAAATATGAGCGGGATAATGCGGCAGCGTCTTCTTATGAAAAACTAAAGAAAAAGTGTATCGATGCCGAATATCATCGTGATATTTGGCATGAGAAGGCCAAGGAGTTGGAAAAGCTCTTGCATCAGAGGAATAATGAAGCAATGAGAGTGGAAATCGAATTGGCCAAACTAGAAAAGAAGCTCGAGCCGGATGGAGAAATGCGCTTTGTTGGTGAGATTGAGATGACGCCGGAATTAGGAAATGAAATCGTTGGTGAAATAAAAAAGCAGTTGGGAAATAAATAAGTGGTTTAACGAGCAGACTAAAAATGTCTGCTTTCTTTTTTTGCTATGATGATATTAGTTATCAACTATTAAATATTAATTGGTGCGGAGGGAGCATATGAATCAAAGTACCTGGAACTACATAAATTATGCGCTGGTATTGATTTTGATTGTGTTGGCGGTGGTAATTGGGGCGATGTATATCAGTGATGCCGGACCGGGGCAAACAGATACGGACGTGGTGCAGGAAGAAGAAAAGATTGAAAAACAGGAGACTCAGTCCAAGTCTTTGCTGGAAAAACAGCAGCAAATGCTGGACAAAGAAAAGGACGAGGATAAGATTAAAGAAGAAGAGAAAGGTAAGGACGAAGAGAAAGATATTGATGAAGGCGATGATGATGAGGAGGCTGATAATGACGATGACGATCAAGACGAAGGAAACAATGATGATGACGGTGATGAAGAGGAGGGAGAGGTAAAAACTTTAACCGGGGTGCTGGAGGAAGCGGAAGAGGACAATGAATATGGCGGAAATTACAAAATAAAACTGGAAGGTAATACGGAATACACCTATCTGTGGCTCAGCGAGCAGATGGTTGGTAGTGGGATGATTGGAGAGTTGGTGGAGCTTGAGGTTGAGTATCAGGAAGACGGAACCTTTATTATTTTGAATGGGCCGAATCTGGCGTAGGTTTGATTTGAAAAATATCGGGGGTGAGACCGTTGATATCGACGGTCTCAATTTTTTTCACAGTAAACTTGGGATTGAATAGATCCAAAAATAGCTTTTTTTCTTGAGTTAGGATCACTCCTATGCCGGTCGGTTTGAGTAGCGAATAACATTTCTTGGCGAAAATCTGGTAGTATTTGGTATTTTTTTCATGTGTGCCGGTGCGAATGCCAAAGGGAAGATTGGTGATGATTTTGTCAATTGATTGCGGGGGTAATTTGATCATTGATACATTGCTTCTGAAGAGCACTAGTTGGCTGGGTTTGACATTGGCCAGTTTTGCGTTTTTTTCCGCACAATCAATTGCTTTGCCGCTTAGATCAGAGGCGAAGGATTTGTTGATATTAAATTCGGTTATGGCGATCAGGGGAATGGTGGCACAACCACAGAAGGGGTCGAGCAAGATGTCGGTTGGTTTTAAGTCAGCCATCTGGCATAACTGTCGAGCGATAACAGGATTGGTGCTGGCGGGTAGGGTGTGTTGGCGCCAAGGGGGATTGGAGTTGGGTTTAGTCATTAAGTAAGTTATATTGAATTTCTGAATTTTTAATTATTTCCACTTTCTTTCCGTTGGCTAAATTGAGAACTACGCTAGTGCCTTCGATAGGGCAACCTTTGGCGTAAACGATATCTTCGTGCATGTCGCTGGTAACTGTGCCGCCGGTGAAGTGTGAGCTGGTTCCGTAGGCAATATGAAGGCCCACTTTTTCATCTTCCAGTACGTTGCCGGAGACAACCGCGTTGGGATTGCAACCGATGCCCAGTTCGGCGATGTTGCGTCGGGTCGGGTTTTCAGAAAAGAGTTTTTCAGCACTGGTTTTGGCTGGTTCTGGTCCGACAATGTCGGTAATTTTGTTTTCAGCGACGGTTAATTTTAGCAAAACACCATCATGCATAATTGGCCAGACGCCGCTGGTTTGGCTTGATCCATTTGTCTTGGCTTCATCCGGTGAGGCTTCGTAGGGTACAATGAAAGCTTCGCCGCTAGGGAAATTTATGAATTGACCGGGTTGGGAGCATTCGCCTTTGTCAGCTTCTGCGTCTCGATATCTTAGGTCAAAATGCAATTTGTCCCCAGAGCTGAATAAAACATCGGCGCTATTTGCCTGGGTGAGTAGTTCTTTAATAGCTAAGGCGTATTTTTTTACCAGGGAATAATCAGCCTGAAAGGCGGTATTTTCCATTCTTTTCTCGACGGTGGGCATGCTGGCTACTCGTTTGGGGTTGGCTCCCTTGGTTAAGGTTTTTAGAGGGGCGGAGGCGGAGTATTCGGTCATGGCGATGATAATATCATATGTTTGGGCTAGCTCAATCACGTCTGAAGGAATATCTCCGTTGTGTCTGCCAGTGGCTGGATATTGACTGATATCAGCTTGTTTTACTAGAGGTGTGAAAATCTGTTGCCATGCTTCGGTCATCTTGCGCCGGGCTTGCCAAGCGGGGTTATCTGGAATTGATTGAGTGGGTAGGTCGTATAACAGCAGTACCGTCTCTGTCGAACGGGGAGCAAAAACATCAGTGATTAGTTTGGTTAGCTTTGTTTTTTCCATACCTAAAAAAATTATTTTCTATATATGAACATTGTTGCCGCTAGTAAAATATTAGTCAAATCTGGCTGTCAATTTGTCTTTTCTCGGATTATTGATTATATTAATGTTAGTGACTAGCTTTTCAAAAAATAAGGAGTTGATATGAAGAAAACAAATAAAGGATTTGTAACCAAAGTTGAGGGTGATGTTTCGGGGGATATTATAGAAAAATTGCGAAACCTGAAAAGATATTGGGATTGGGCGGATAAACTGAAAGATCAGCATCGTTTTTATGCTATGCAGGAAGAGAAAAACGCCAAACTTAAGAATCCGAATATTTTCAAGCGGGATTCGACTATGTTTTTCGGCTTGTATCTGGCGGTGGTAGCGCAAATGCTGAAAGCATTTGATGATGAACCGAAGATTGAGCTGGCTGGAGAGATTAGGGATGTAAAGGAACGGATGGCGGTGAATATTGCTAAATTTGGTGAAGCGATGTGTAATCCCGGAAAGAGTTTGTGTGATGAGCGGATGATGATTGATGCGATGAAACCGATGAATGCCCAAATGATTAACGCTCTGCATGTTAATATTGGTTATTTTATTGATAAGAAGATTCAGGAATTAAAGAACAAGGATTATTTTCCTTATGCCATGACCAGATAGAGGTTTGGTTTTTAACTTAAATTGGAGTGGTCATTGTCAGACTGCTCTTTTTTAAATCATAAATATCTTGATAAATTTATCAATATATGTTATAATTTCATGATAATTCGTATATGACAAATGGGTAAAAATATATGAAAAAAGAGGGTTTTAGTTACAATTTATCGGTTATCAGAGAAAAATTGGCCAATCACCAATTGATGAAGCGTGACTTGTGGCGGTTTGTGGTTTTTATTGGTTTTTTGCTTTTATTGCTAGTTTTACTACAGGTGAAAAATGAGTTTTATGTGCAGTCGCTGTTTGATAACGAAACGGTAGTTAAGCAGATAGATTCTGCGAAACCAGTGCAATCGGACTGGTCGCGGGAATATTTACTGTTGGGCTTGGATTTAGAGTTTGAGGACTTGGATCGGGAGTTTCCACAGTTATGGGACAATATTCTACCCCTGTCAAACTTTAATCAGGAGAGAAATGGTTGGCTGGTGGGTAACGAGGGGGATGGTTTGGTGTTTTTGCCCAAGGTTTTTTCCGATTCGATAGTGGTGACGAAAGGAGGGGCAAGTTTATTAATTGAGCCTTTGGCTTATGACCCAACTAAGGTTATTCCCACCGAGGAGTCGAATATTTTGGTGTATGATGAAATATATCCGAATATGGTTTATTTGCGGAAGTTGCGTAATGGCGGAATTAAGGAATGCTTGGTGCTAAAGGATGGTTTTGATTTGGAAAGCATCTTTTATCGCTTGAATTTTCAGGGTGGTAATGTGGTCAAGAATAAGCGCAGTCGGATTGAGTTTTTTAATGATGATGGCGAGCAGATTTTTGAAATTGAAAGCTTAAAAGTGGTTGATCAAAAAGGTAATTTAGTGGGTAGTGTTTATTATAATTTGTTGGAAGGGGATATTTTGGAGTTGAAATTTGATTTGGAGGGAGGATTGGATTATCCATTGTTGCTTGATCCCGGTGTAGTTATCTATTAAAAATCTAGCAGTGTTGAGCTAAAATATTGCAAAGGACAACTGGTGAGTTGTCCTTTTTCGATGGCGAAGTTTAGTGGATTGTAATTAAATTAGTTTCATGATTTTGGCTGGTTTGTGTTGATGATTGATGATTTTTTCGGTCTGCTTGAGAATTTTTAAGTCGACTTTGTGTTGTTTGGCAAAAGCGATGGCTGGTTTGATGTTATCAATACCTTCTGTGGTAGTTTTTTTATCTTTTTTGAGTAAGTATCCACAGCGGTAATTACGGCTGTGAGGATTAAAACCAGTCGCAATCAAGTCGCCGAGAAAAGTTATGGAATGGGTAAATTCACCAGCTTTGATTTTGGTGAATAGAGGGTTGATTTCGTCGAGGATGCGGCAGATGGTGGTTGCTCGAGCGTTCATGGAGTGTGTAGCATGATCCACCATTCCCAGGGTGATTGAGTAGCAGTTTTTGAGGATGCCAGAGATTTCGGTGGGAATAATTTTTTTGGTGGTTTGGATATGAAAAAAGTTTGTCTCTAAGACTTTTTTAATTAAGCTGAAGTTTGTTGCATTGCTGCTAGCAACGACGGTTTGAGTGGGGGCGTGATTGATGATTTCGTCGGCAAAATTTGGTCCAGACGAGACAATGAAATTTTTTGGGCTGATGATTCCTTTGGTAGATTGACTGATGGTTGAATGGGATTTGGGATAAAAGCCCTTGGTTATGCTTAAGATTTTTCGGGAGTATTGTTGGGATGACAGTTCTTGATAGAATTTTTTAATTGCTTGGCTGGGAATGCAGGGAATAATTAAATCGGCGTCATATAATTCTTGATTCTTTTTTTCTAGAAAAGAGATATTTTTAAAGGATTTGAATTTGGGGTTTCTGGTTATTTTCCTGATTTGGGAGGGGTTGGTGTCGTAAATTTTGATTTGGTGTTTGTTGGTGGCGGCTAAATACGCAAGTGCCTGTCCTAGCGATCCAGCTCCGAAGATGGAGATGTTTAGTTTTTTGGTCATGTTTGATTGATGTTATTTATTAGTTTCTTAAATCTATGAAGGGAACATTATCGCCGCCGACGTACAATGGTAGTTGTCCGTCCCAATAGTAAATGGCTTGAAGGTCTTTTTCAATTTCCAGTTTTTGTAATACGTCTGGGGTCAGGGTTTCGGCTTGGAGGCGTTGGGCTTCAGCTTCACCCTGAGCTTGGAGGATGAGAGTTTCTTTTTCAATTTCGGCTTGCTGGCGTACATATTCGGCTCTTTCCGCTTCCTGCTGGGCGATTTGTTTTTTTTCAATGGCGTTGTTGAACTCTTCCGAGAACTGAAAGTCGGTGATGGAGACGTCGTCGATAATGATATTGTATTTAATTAAGCGCTCTTTGAGCTGATCGGAGATTGAGGATTTGACTTCCGAACGTTTGGTTAATAGTTCGGTAGCGGTGTATTTGGCGGTGACAGATTTGACACTTTCTTCGACGGAGGGGGAGATGACGCGGTCGAGATAGTTTAGGCCGATATTTTGGTAAATCCAGTCAACTTCTTCTGGGTCGAGATGGTAGTTGGTGGCGATGGTGCTGGTGACTATTTGCAAATCTTTGGAAGCGGCTTCGGTGGCGATTTCGTCTTTGTGGACTTGAATGCTCATATTAACTACTTGGTCGGATATTGGATTGACGATGTGAAAACCTTCGTTAAGAATGGTGTTTTGTACCGCTCCCCAGCGGAGCAATACCCCGCGCTCTCCCGCTTCCACGAAACGAATAGAGACAACCAAGGCGCCGCCGACTAATAATAGAAGGGAGAACAATATGGATAAATAGCGGATGGTTTTGGCGGTTTTAGGTTTGTTTTTTTGCAAACCCCAGGCGGCCAGATATCCGCCACCGAAAATAATAATCGCCCAAGTAATGAATTGAATCATTGGTGGTGGTTAGTGAGTATTTAATTAAGTCTAAGATTTCTATACTAAAAGCGTATCAAAAAAAGATAATTAATAAATAGAGGCAATTAAAAAGAGCACCTTTTTAAGTAGGTGCTCTTCCTAATAAATGTACCCGGTAGGACTTGAACCCACAACCTCCTGGTCCGAAGCCAGGCGCTCTATCCAGTTGAGCTACGGATACGCATATATCAATTATCAATTATCAATTTACAATTTTCAAGTATGGAGACGCGGTATGACAATATATAATATAAAGGGACAAAAAAATACCAGCCATGGTCTTTCAAGGCTAGGGCTAATGTAAAGTAGCGTAGGCTAACTTACATTAGACACTAGTTGGTCCCCGGCGGCACATGGCTAGTAAGTGGTTTTAGTTTAAATTAAATTGTTAGATAAATTTTTATATCGTTCGTCTAAACTCGCCTTGATGTCATTGTATCGACTGCTCGAACAGAGACTCACTCATAAAAAACTTATCTAACAATTTAATAAAGAGGGTTTTTTGGGAGAGGCGGGAAGAGATTCGTTTTCTAAAAACTTACATAAGAATTTAATGTAAAGCCTTAACTAGAGCGGTTAATCACGATTTGTTTACTTTTTTATATTAACACACTTATCTATTAATTGTCAAGACTTTTGTGAAGAGAATATTTTTAGCTTTAGACATAACAGAAGAGATAAAGCAAGCGATTCAACCCCAATTTTGGTATTGGCGAGATGAATTGTTTAAAGATTGGCCGATTAAATGGGTGGATCCGGTCCAGTGGCATATTACCTTGGTTTTTTTAGGGGATAAAACTGATGAGGAGATTGAGATTGTTGAGGAAGTTGTGCGGGCGCACGAATTTCTTCCTTCGGCCGGTGAGGTGCGCGGGTGGGATTATTTTGGTCGCGGTTCGGATGTGCGGGTAATCTACATTAATTACGTTAATCCGGTTTAGAATATTTATATGGAGGTTTTGCGTCAGGGATTGAAAGCTAATGGAATTGATTTAGATACCAAGCCTTTTCACAGTCATATCTCGATTGGGCGCGTGAAGCGGCCATTGAGTCAAGCCAGACTGCGAACAATCAATCAGGTGCGACAGGATAATCAAGCCAGAGACTGGGGGGTGATGTCTATTCAGGGGCCGGTACTCTATCAATCAAAATTGGGACCGGATGGTCCGGAATATATAACTTTAGAAAAATTTTATGATGAATAGAAAACTAACTACTAAGTTAAAGATGATACCCAAATCGGCCGGGGTTTATTTGATGAAGGACAAGGTTGGTCGGGTGATTTATGTGGGCAAGGCCAAGGAGTTGAATAAGCGGGTGCGCAGTTATTTTCGGGACAATCTGACTGAGATAAAAACCAAGCGACTAGTGGAACATATCGCTGATATTGACTGGTTGTTGACGGACACTGAGTTGGAAGCGTTGATGTTGGAGACGAATCTGATAAAAAAGTATCGTCCCCGCTATAACATTCTCATGAAGGATGATAAAAACTATGTTTATATTAAGATCACCAAGGAGGATTTTCCGCGGGTATATCTGGTACGTAAAGTTATTAAAGATGGGGCCAGATATTTTGGTCCTTATACCAATAGTTTGATTGTCAAAAAAGTGTTGCGGTCGCTCAATCGGATTTTTCCATTTTATACTTACAAAAACAAAAGTGGGGTGGCGCCGATGGATAGTCAGGCCGGCAAAGAGTTGTTTTATAAGCGAGCCAAATCAGTTTGGGGTGATTTAACTGATCAGAATGTTTATCATCAGATGATATCTGATTTGGTTAGATTTTTGAAAGGGCAGACTAAATCGGTGGCAAAATTGTTTAAGGAAGAGATGAAGCGGGCATCGGCTGAGAAAAACTTTGAAGTGGCAGCGGTGCTGCGGGATCGGATTCGGGATATTAATCAGATGACTGAGAGTCAGCGGGTGGTTTCAACCAAGAAAGAAGATGTGGATGTGATTGGGGTGCATGGTGAGAATAAGGAGTGGGTGGTAAGTCTGCTGGCGATTCGGGAAGGTAAGTTGATTGATATTAAGAATGTGCTAATGAAGGGAGAAAAGGTCAAAGACGGGCAGTCGCTGCTGGATTATTTTATGGTGGATTACTATCAGCGGACAACCGATTTTCCTCGGTCAATCTATATCGGAGGGAAAATTGAGGATGAGGAATTGATTGGTAGGTTTGTCGATCAGCAGGCGGAGGGCAAGATTAAAATTTTGCAGCCGCAGCGAGGGGATAAAAGGAAGCTGGTGGAATTGGCCAATAAGAATGCCCGGATAGAGTTTCTGCGACGTCGGTCGCTCAAGACTTTTGCCAAAAAAGACGGAGAGAGTCTGGTGGAGCTGATTGAAGTGTTGAAGGCTGGGGGTTTGAAGGTTGGTGATGAGTACATAAAAACCGGTTCGTTTAAAATTGAAGCTTATGATATTTCCAATCTTGGAGATACGGGAGTGGTGGGGGGGATGATTGTGTGGGAAATAAAAAGCAAAATTCAAAAAGCAAAAATCAAAACCACAACGCAAAATTCAAATCCAACTGCCGAGGAGTCGCAGAGCGACGATATTGAGCATGTAAAAAAATGGAAGGGTGGGTTTAATAAAAAGCTATATAAACGGTTCGAGATCAAATCTTTCCAGGGGCAGGATGATTTTGCGGCCATGAAAGAAGTGCTGGGGCGGCGATTTAAACACCAGGAGAAGGGCTGGAGCTGGCCGAATTTGGTGTTAATTGACGGAGGTAAAGGACAATTAGGCGTGGTGATGCGAATTCTGGCTGAAATTGATGTTAGTGTTCCGGTGATTGGTTTGACCAAGAAAGAGGAGGAGGTCTGGATTGGGGAATGGGTGGGGGATGATGTTAAGTATCTAAATATTAAAATTGACAAAGATAGTTTGGCCTCGCTGCTGCTGCAGGCGATTCGAGACGAAGTGCACCGGTTTGCGATTTCGTATCAGAAGATTGTGCGGAAAAAACAAATACGAAAGTCGATATTGGATGATATTGAGGGACTGGGTCCGAAGAAAAAGAGGCAATTATTGAAAGAATTTGGTAGTGTGCGGGGAATAATTGAGGCCGGTGAAGAAAAAGTAGCGGCGGTTGTCGGCAGTAAGTTGGCCAACAAGATTATGGAGCTAATCTGATGTTTGGACGATCTTGGTTTATAGCTTATGTGATAATATAAAATTATTAAATTAGAATAAGAGCTATGATTGGAAAATTTTTCTTAAGGTTGATTGCCAATGGATTGGGGTTTCTGTTGGCGGATATGTTGCTCAAACAGGTGGATTTTTCCGGTAATTGGTTGGTAGTGGTGATGGCGGTGCTGGTGTTTGCGTTTGTAAACACATTTATTAAACCAATCGTGACCCTATTGTCGCTGCCGGCGATAATTTTTAGTTTCGGCTTGTTTTATCTGGTGGTGAATGGTCTAATGGTGTGGTTGGTGTCAGCCCTGGTGCCGGGATTTGAAGTGGCCGGTTTGTGGACGGCGGTGGCGATGGGACTGATTATAACGCTGGTGAATTGGATCTTCCATTTGTTGTTTGACTGGGATGATGAGAAGAAAGTGCAGAAGGCATAATTGATTGCTTGATTGGGATATTGTAATATTGAAATATTGCAATTACGTGGTTGAGTTTGTTTTGATGTTGATGATTGATTTTTAAATATTGATTGAAAATTGATAATTGGTAATTGAAAATTGAATTTGAGGGCCTGTAGCTCAGTTGGCTAGAGCGCTTGCATGGCATGCAAGAGGTCGAGGGTTCGAGTCCCTCTAGGTCCATTTAATAAAAGACATCTTGAGATGTCTTTTATAATGATCAATGACCAATTATCAATCAAAGCACAATTATTAATCGTTAAACGGTAATTTTCAGAGTAAAGAAAAGACCCCCGTGATTTTAGGGGGTGTGGTTTTTATTTTAATTTTTGGGCTACAGGATAAGGAGGAGAGCTAGAATGTAGAGGAAGAAGGCGCTGGCGGTGATTTTGATAAGTATTTCAAGAATGAACAAAAAAGCTATGGTAGCGGCAACTTCAATGCAGTACTTGTCTAGAAAAGCGAGTAGGTGGTCGTTAAAAAGAAGTGTGTCGAGGAATGAGAAGATGGGATGAAAGATGGCGGGTAGTTGCATTAAATCACCTCCTTTTTTTAATGTTCTTTTGTTTGCCAATTAATATAATACTATATAATATTAAAAAAGTCAAGATTTATTTGGGTGAAGAAATTTAGTCTGGCTGTTATTAATAATTAATGTGGGTGAGTGATAAAAAAATAATATTGAAATGAGATAAATTTTTCATTACAATCTGCCTGTAATCGGACTTTAAGAAAAGGAGCGAAAGATGAATGGAGCATATAGAATTGATAGATGCATTGGAGAAAATTCTGTTTGGCCAACAGTTGATTGCTAAAGGATTGATGGAGGAGATAAGTGCAATCCGGCCGGGTGAAGCAGATATACAGGCGATTTTTCAAATTTATGAAAAATATCTGGATGACATGGATGAGCATATATTTGAGAGTCAGAAGACGGTGCGCTCGCTGAAGGTGGAATTGGGTTTGGAAGTGGAGAATGATGATTTGGATGGCTTGACGACTGATGAGATATTGGATGCCGGGGTGGGGGAGATGGCGGATTGTTACGGTCTGCACTCGGCTCATATTAAATTTATTATTGAATCAATGGTGACGGCGACGGGAAAATATGCGGGTGAGATTTTGGTTCGGGATATAATTGCCACGCCCGATCATTATTTTAGGGGCCATCAGAAAGCGAATGATGCCAAACTGAAAAAAGTTGGACTTTTTATAGATTGGATAAAAGAAGTACTCAAAGAGAGGGAGGGAGAAAGCAGTGAGTGCGTATAAGTTTCTGTTGGAGTATCAGTTCTCAGAAATTGCCAAGAAGGTGAGGCCGGGAGAGTTGATTGCCAAAGCGGATAATTGAGAAAATTGAGGCTGAGGTCAGGCGTCAGCGTGGAAGTGTGCGGGTGGTGACATTGGGCGATTTGATGAATACTGATTTCGACGAAAGCCTATTAAATGACGGCGTCAGACACTTTTGGAAAAAACTAAAACAAACAGTTAATAATTAGATATGTTATATTCTCAGGTTTTTAAACTTGAGAATATTTTTTATACTGAATTTATGAAAAATCTTTGGCGACAAATACGGGCAAAACAATATGATTATCAGCCTTTAGTAAAGGTAAATGTTTATCGCGAACATTTACTGCATAATTATTTATTCTTTAAAAATAAATCTGAATTGGCGGTGGCGCCGGTGTTAAAGAGTAATGCCTATGGCCATGGGTTGGTGCCGTTAGCGCAGATAATGGAACGAGAGAGGCCGCCGTTTATGGTGGTGGATAGTTATTTTGAGGCAATGATTTTGCGTAATGAGGGGATTAAGGCATCGATATTAGTAATCGGGTATACCAAGCTGGCCAATATACGGCATAATGGATTGTCGGGAGTGGCGTTTACAGTGACTGATATGGATTGGTTGCGGCAGTTGGCAAAAATTACCAAACGGCCTGTGAAAATTCATTTGAAAATTGATACAGGCATGAATCGGCAGGGGATTGAGATGGGTGAGGTGGCGGAGGGGATTAGAATCATCAAGAATAATAAACACTTAGTGTTGGAGGGCATCTGTTCTCATTTGGCGGATGGCGATAATTGTGATGTCGGATTTACAAAAAAGCAGATTAAACGGTGGAATAATATTGTGCGACAAGTTGGGGGAGAGTTGCCAGAGTTGAAATTTTGGCACTTGGGCGCATCCTCCAGTTTATTTTTCAAAGATAAAATTTATGCCAATGTGATGCGGCTGGGATTGAGTTTGTATGGAATTCAGGCTGATGCCAAGATATACAATCCCTTGAAGCCGGCATTGCAGGTGGAAACTAGTATTACGTCGGTGCGGCGAGTCAAGCAGGGTGAGAAAATTGGTTATAACTGCACTTATGCCGCCCCGCGGGATATGATGGTGGCGACGATTCCGTTTGGTTACAACGAAGGGATGGATCGGCGGCTGTCCAATCAGGGTTGGGTGAAAGTGAATGGCGATTATTGCCCGATTGTCGGTCGAGTGAGCATGAATATCACGTCGATTGATATATCTAATATTGTTGAGGCTGGCCATGATCCACCCGTATCCTTTTTAGAAATGCCGGTGGAGGTAATTTCGCCGGTGGCGGATGATAAAAATTCGATTGAGAGCATAGCCAAGTTGTGCGGCACCATACCGTACGAAATTATGGTGCATTTGCCGGAAAAATTACGGCGGGTGGTGGTTTAAGCGTGAAATTATTGATTTAAACTGTCCCAAAACGTATACTGGGACAAGTAATTGCTGTACTTAAAAAAGTCAGGAGGGGGAAAATGTTTAAGAATATTAGTTTAATGGTTTTGGTAGTGATTGCTTATTTACTTCTCACTGGTACAGTCTGGGCGCAGACGTATAATCCGTCCAGTATCAGTATTAGTTCGGATTCTGACGGAGAATTTATTGTCGGGGTCGGTTTTCCATGGACAGTAGTTGAACAGGAGTATCCGCCGATGATTGGCGTAGATGTTTGTTATCTCCATCACTATGAAGAAGGCATGGATTTGGATGCGGAGATTAGTGATAGTATTTTCGTGGCTTCTATTTATAATAAGGAACCGGTGATTGTGCCTAATCAGGGTTTTTTGATTGTCCGGCCGGTGCTAGGCATTATAAATCCCTTGGGATGGAAGATTTACGAGATTGACCATGCTGTTCATTCTTACCGCGACGATGAGATTGAGGATTTGATTTATGAAAATGGCAATGGCTATTTGGTGGTTGATCTTAGCCAACAGTTAATCTACGTAGATATTGGAGTTTTAGTTGGATATGAAGACGTGCTAGAGAATCATGCCGGTTTTTGGGGTTTTGATGATCATCAATCACGCGGTATGTCGGCTAGGTTTCGTGTGCTGGTGAATAATACTGATCCGGTTGATAATGATATTGATTTGTTGTCCCATTTTGCCGGTGGTTATTCACCTAAATACGGTTTTCCGGTTAATTTTGCAATCATGTCCCTGGATAAAAGGATGGAGGCAATAGATAACATTAAAAAAGTTTTGAATAAATAAAATAATTCCGCACATAAAGTGCGGAATTTGCTTTGTTAAAAAGTGGTGATACAATATGGGCAAGGAATGCTTATGTTTGACCCACAAACACAACTTATTATTAATTTTCGAACAGCACATTAGGTGTTGTGGTTTGGCATGAGCAAAATTGATTAGCACGGGTGTTAAATAATGTTTTAGTGTTGTATTTGCTCTGCCATGTTTGGGAGAGTTTTTATTTGTAATAGGAGCAAAAAATGTTAGTCATAAAAGAATTAACTAAATATATTGCCGGCAGGGAATTGTTTCACGATATTTCGTTTGTTATTCACGAACGGGAGAAAGTTGGTTTAATCGGCCCGAATGGGTGTGGTAAATCGACGTTGATGAAGATGATTATGGGGCTGGAGTCGATTGATGGGGGCAAGATTGAGGCAGTTAAAGAAAAAATTGGCTACTTGCCACAAAAGATTGAATATGCGCTTGACGAGACGGTGTAGCGATATTTACAGGGGTATGAGGAGTGGGAGGTGGGTCAGGCGCTGTATAAAGTGGGGATGAAGGATATGGATTTGAGTCAGGTGGTTGATAAGTTGAGCGGGGGTCAAAAAACCCGATTGGCGATGGCCAAATTGCTGCTGGAGCAGCCGACTTTGATCATGATGGATGAGCCGACCAATCATCTGGATTTAGAAGGAATTCAGTGGTTGGAAAATCTCTGTCGGGAATTTACCGGTGGATTGCTAATTATCTCGCATGACCGTAAATTTCTCGATAACGCGGTGACGCGAATTTTGGAGATGGATACGGTCCGGGATGGATTGTTTGAATATGTTGGTGGTTACACAGATTATGTTGAACAGAAAAAGGTGGAACGGGAGCGCTGGGAGACGGATTATGGAGTGCAGCAGAAGAAGAAAAAGAAAATGGAAGAATGGATCCACAACAAGCGAGAACAAACCAAGGTTCGGTCTGATCCGGCTTTGGGTAAACAATTGCGCCAAATGGAGCGGAGATTGGAGCGGGAGGTACTGGATCAATTGATTGCTAAACCACAAGATTATGCGGCCCTGCGACAGCTAATTCTAAAAGGTTCGGTGCATAGTGATAAACTGGTGGCGCGATTGACTGGAGTAGGCAAGACTTATGGCGACAAGCGGTTGTTTGCCGATGTTGATTTGGAGGTGCGTGGTCCGGAGCGGGTATTGTTGTCCGGTCCGAACGGGGCGGGTAAATCGACTCTATTGAAAGTGTTGTTGGGTGAGGTGAGGGCCGATGCCGGTGAGTGTATGATTGGTGATAATATTCGCATTGGTTATTTCGCTCAAGAGCAGGAGGTGCTGGAGCCGGAGAAAACGGTGATGGAAAACTATTTGCTCGGGCGGGAGCTGGAAATCGGTGTCAGTCAGGCCCGGTCGGTATTGGCGGCCTTTAAATTTCCGACTGAATTTCTCAACAAACCGGTGCGGAACTTGAGTTATGGTGAACGGGTGCGGTTGATATTTGCCAAGCTGGCTAGTGAGGGTAATCACCTGTTGATTCTCGATGAGCCGACTAATCATTTAGATATCCCTACCCGGGAGGTGATTGAGCAGGCGCTCGAAGATTTTGCCGGCGCGATGTTGCTGGTGTCGCATGATCGGTTTTTTGTGGAGAAGATAGGAATTAACCGGGAATTTCGAGTGGCCGAGGGAGAAGTGAAAGAAAAAATTAGGTAATTGTTGTGATCGTCGATGATATCGTTGGGGTAGGTTTGCCACCTACCCTTTTTGTAAATGAAAACAGACCTTTTTTCAAAGGTCTGTGGGGTGGTTCTATTTTTGTTTAAATTAGGTGTCCTCGAGCGAGCCGGAGTCGACTAGCTGGTCGGATTCTTTTTCTAAATCGTTTGTGGAAAAATCTTGCTCTTCGATTTCGATATCGAGTTCATCGACGAAACCGATGTCTGGATTTGGGCCTTCTTGAACAACCCGGTTGTCGATGATTATTTGACAATCAGATTTGTGTAATAGTTCGTTTTGTACTATTTTGATTGCTCGATAATCGCTCATGAAGGCTTTGATAATATTATTTACGTCATATTTTTCAATAACGTGATTAATATTGGTTCTGGTTTCCTGGTTGTTTGTAAGTATGGTGTTTAACCAGTTTCTTAGCATGGCACCGGTGATTTGATTGGCAATTTGTCCGGATAGTAGATACATTCTGGAATGCTTCAAGTTAGCTTTGATTGATTCCAGAAAACTTTTTTTGTTGGAGGCAAATTCTTGATTGATTTCCAGAAAAATATCATCATTTTTTACATGAATCAATTTAACCGGACAGATAAACTTCATTCGACAGACGACGAATCGTCTGATTTTCATTTTGCGATTGTGATTAGCAGATAGAACAGCTCGACGAAAGTCATTTAATTCAACTCCCGCGTTTTCGGCGATTTTACAGAATTTTTTCTCAATGCTTTGAAGAATGTTGCTGGCATTGAGATTTTGCATGTGGTCAGGCAGCGCTTTCATGTTGCTGCTAACGGAAGTGCCGGTTTTTTTGCCGAGTCTTTTAATGCCGCCGATCCAGTCAATCCGAAACCAGTGCAACCCGATAAAAATGTTCAATATTGTGCAGACAATAGTTATCGGTATGCCTCCGAAAAATAGGGAAACAATTCCAACTAATCCGAAGGTAAGAAAGAGCCAGGCCATAAACAGCCAGTAGAAAAATCTTAATATCTTGTCCATAATCCGCGTTTAGCGGATCACCTCCTGTGTACTTCATTGATATGATCGATCAATGATATGTGCTGATTATTTTTAAATTACAATCATAGAACCCGGGATGAGTATATCAATTGGGGGTGGGAATTTCAAGATAAATGGGGTATACTTTGGGTGAAATTTGACATCTAGTTTTGGTGGGGGCGACTGGATGGGAAAATTTGGAAATTAACAAATTAAGGAGCTGGTGGGAATGGAATTGTTTGATGGAGTGCTGGGTTTGGTTGATCCGAAGATATCTATATCAGTTTTGCTAGGCGTCGGTTTAGTGTTTTTAGTTAAAGAATTGGGGCGGTTGATACTCGGGGAGGCGATGGCCCGGATTTTTCGGGTGAAGGAGATTATTGATTGGGTGTTTAGCGATGAAGGTCAGGAGGCTTTGGGAGCACTGGTGGGGATTGTGATAGTGATAGTTGGTCTAATTTTTGGCGCTAGGTATGTATACATAAGTTTTTCTAGCTGGGTGGATGCTGATGAGCAGGTTCTTGAAAATTCGAACCGAATTGAAGAGGAAAAATATATTGATACAGTTCAGCCATTTGTTGATAATAAAAATATTTGTCAAGCAGAGTCTGAAAAAGAACTGAACCAGAGAATTCTTCATGAAATGGAAAGTGGATATTTTGAAAATTTAAATAAATTGACTGAGTTGCCTTCAGATCATGCTAAATATTTATTGTGTATTAAAAATGGTAGTTTTAGGCTTGATTCATTGAGAGATATTGATATAGATGCTTTGGAGGCCATAAGGGATAATCAGCACAAGTATTATCAGTGGAGTTTAAATTTAAGTGGTCTAATGGATTTAACTTATGAGGAGGCCAAGGTTATCGCGGAAATGAAGCGTTTATCCAGTCTTGTGTTGGGTGAGAGATTTATTTCTGATAAAAATATGTTGTTAATATGCACTTTAGACTTGAAAAAATTGAAGTTTCCGAACCTGCTTGCCTTGTCTGAAGATAAATGTGAGTATTTAGCAGAAGGTGGACCTACTTATTTATTGGACTTACCCAAAGTAGAAAAAATTAGTTTGAACGGACTGACTTATTTATCTAAATTGAGGTGTGAATATATTAATTTGGATGGTTTGTCAGAAATGGATGATGCAATGGCTGAAGTTTTTTCAACGTATAAGTGCAGTAGTCTGGGCCTAAGAGGGATAGAAAAAATATCTCATTATCAATATTGGAAGATAATGAATCAAATGGGAACAAAGGCTCAGGGTGGGCCGGGAACTGGACATCAATTACAATTACATCCTGAAATAATATATTAATACAAATTTAAGCTAGTGATTATTCGCTGGCTTTTTAATTGCCAAAAACTGGATTTTTGCATATAATCAATTCGGAAATTTTTCTTCACGGGGAGGAATTTGGAAATTTTAAAAAATAGGATGTGGTGTTTGTGGGAGAATCAACAGCAATAAGTATTATGATTTTTGGATTGTTCGGTTTTCTTGGATGGACCTTAAGGGGACTTTGTGAACAAACGTATTTTATGAGAATTAGTGAGTGGTTAGGATTTGAAGAATTACTAGAAAAAGCCTGGGAAGTAAAAAAGAATTCACTTGGAATGACAATATTCTTTCATGTGGTGTTGGCTGTGATGCTGACTATCGCTATTAAATTTTACTTATTCCAAGGTATGTTGCTGTTTGAACAAGTTTTCTGGTGTATTTTTGTGTTGCCGCTGATTATGTGGTTTACGATTTCAGTTGATACGTATTTAACTTTTGGGATGGACAGAGATGTGAGTATGACAGAGACCGTCTATCCTGTTGTGAGGCGGAGATTGCCTGACTTCAGCGGAGACTATGAAAAAGTCAAAGCAATGCTAGATAAAGTTGAAGGTTATGAGTCGGGTGTAGTGAAAACATTGTCGCTAACTATGGCAAAAAGAATATTGTTGAATAATAAGAATAGTGGTTTTTTAGATTTGCGTTATGTTCTTTTTTTGACTGAGAAATCAGCACGGATTTTAAGTAAATTTCAGGGCGATATAGATTTGAGTAACCTACAAGATTTGCCTGCAAAAATTGCCTATGAATTTGGATCCCATAATGGAAATCTTAAGGTTCCTAAGGAATTTGTTTCTATTTTAAAAAAATATAAAGAAAATTTTCTCTAAAGAAATAAGCTGTCTACATAAGACAGCTTTTTGTTGCCAAAAATTGGATTATTGCATATAATTAATTCGGAAATTTTTCTTATGGGGCGGGAGAGTTTTGAAGATTAAAATATTAGGGAGTTGATGGGAAATGCTAAAGGATGTAGGTGGTCAAGTTGGTGGAGATATTCTTGTCCGAGCTTTAGGAATAGATTTCATCTTGAATGATATTGTGTGGGTTGTGAGATGGGCATTCAAAAAGGTGGTTTTCTGGTGTTGTTGGGTTGGAATTTTTGTTATTTCATATTATCTTGCCCCTAAAACGCTCTTAGAAGTTGTTGGGGTAAAAAGTGTAAATGGGTTTTGGCATATTCTTCTTACCATAGGGTATGGGCTATCGTTTTCTTTCATTTTTACTGCGTGGATTAGACATATGGCAGAAGAGTTAAAGTATGGTTGTATTTATTCTAATTCTTTAAATAAAAAAGCGCGTCAGTTGTATGAAGATGATTTAGAGATTTGGAATAAGATATGTAGTGGCGAGTTGCCAGATAATTGGAATCAGATACAAGAATTACCTGAAGAAGTTGCAGAGTCCTTAGTTGTATTATTGAATGACAAACATGATAGCGGACTATCTGTTGATGATTCGAAGAATAAGGTAGAATTTCCGAACCTGAAGTATCTGACTGGAAAATCAGGACAATATTTGCGAGATTTGAAGTGTGCTCATCTAAATATGCCGGTTTTGACTTATGTTGAAATTTCATCTATGCGTAGCCTTGAATTTACTAATGTGTATTGTATTAAAATGCCAATTCAAACCAGGGAGAATATCAGGCAGGTATTGAGAGGATAATCAGGTTATTGTTTTTAGATTTTTTTATAATACTAAAACAAATATTTCTTATTAAATCGGGCACAATGAATGCCCGGTTTTTTATTGCCGAAAAGGCTGTTTTGCTTTATACTCTGCTTGATCTGAAAAATAAGAAGTTATTTAAAAAGGAGTTGATGAGAAGTGAGCGGACATGAGTTTTCGCTGGTAATATGCGGTCTGGTGGCACTTGTATCAATTACTGTCATGATTCGGGGGGAATTTACCGAGATAGCTCGCGAAGAGTACGGGATATTGGTTCTAATTGGCTTATCTATGGTGGCGTTAATATTTCCGTTGGCGGTGACATATGCAATTTCGCGTTGGTTGTTTGGAGTTAGTTTTTTGCCGATTTGGGGCAAAGGCGTTTTGTTTTATTGCCTGATTGGTTTTGGCAAGGAGTTATTCAAGAAGCCGTCTTTTGTGATTGCTTTTCTGGTTTTCAAAGGGTTTTTTCCTTCAGCGGCGGATATCAAGAGAAAGCGGGAAAAAGAAGAGTTTGAAGCGGAAGTGGAGCGCAGAATACAGATGAGAAGTGGGGGTGACACCAATGGATAAAGTTTTGTTTGTGTTGGTGGTGATAAACGTTTATTTTTTTCTAACGTTTATTTTGGCTAATTTTTCGATGAAACAACACATTCTAAAAAGAAGGGAAAAGACAGATGTTGAAAAAGTTCCCGGTCGAATTAAATTTTTGCTTCTGGGGCTGTTGATGCTATTAGGTTTTTTGTCTCAGGTGTTAGTAGCGATATTGGCGTTTTACTTCTACTATCATCTGTTTGTGGACTATGAGTTCTGGCTGAGACTGCTCTCAATAGTACTGGCGTTTATCCTGACTTTTTTGTTCGGGCAGGTGGCTGTGTTGTTAATATCATTGCCGTTTGATCGGAAGTTGAGGCGGATGGGTTTGATTATGCCGGTTGAGAGGGCTGATAATGAAGAGTGAAAACAAATATTTTTAAAACCGTTGGAGTGCCCAGCGGTTTTTAATTGCCAAAAACCGAATTTTTGCATATAATTAATTCGGAAATTTTTCTGGTGGGGCGGGAGAATTTTTGAAATTTAAAATAAAGGGTGTGACAATGTGGAGGATTATAAAACTATTGTTGTTATTTCGATGGGAGTGTTAGGGTTTCTAGGATGGACTTTGCGGGGCCTGTGTGAACAAACTTACTTTATTAAAATTGGTGAGTGGGTTAATTTAGAGTCTCTAATATCAAATCTCTGGAAAAAAATGGGTGAGTCAGTAGAGGTTTGTTTTATCACGCACTATATTTTGGCTTTGATTCTAGCATTATTACTGAGAGTGCTAATCTCATTTGACACTTCTCTTCAGGCAATAATTGTCTATTTTGTATTTATGCCGATTTTTTTTATGCAAATTAGTCTTTCTGTTGATGATCACTATAGAAACGTATCATTGGAAAGGAATTCAAAAATGATTGAGGCGGTAGTAAAAGATAGAGCTGTAGACATATCAAATAATTATGAAGAAATTGTTAAACATGTAAAGGGAGAATCTGATCGAGTATGCGGCATTTTACCTGAGCTTGATGGAGTGACCGCGAAACGGATAGTAGACGATCATCTTGATTATGATGGAATGTATTTGGATTTTGTTTGTTTTATAACCGTAGATGCGGCTCGTGAGTTATGTAGGTTTAAAAAGGGCTTGTCATTGGATGGGTTGTTGGATTTGGATGATAGGGTTGCCTTTGAATTGAGAAATTATGAAAGTTATATTTATTGTCCTCCAAAGTTTGTTAAAAAAATAAAAAAATATAAGGAACTTGATTATTAATTATTAAGCTGTCTATTCGACGGCTTTCTTTATTGCCAAAAACCGAATTTTTGCATATAATTAATTCGGAAATTTTTCTTGACTGGGCGAGAAGATTTCGAAATTTAAAAATTAAAAGGGCGTGAGTTTGTGTTGGAGGCAATAAGAGTTTTTCTAGAAACTAATAACTTTAATGTTCTGTTGGTAATAATTTGTGTTTTTGTTGGTTTTATTTTTAAGGAGGTTGGGAAAGTTTTCTTTGGTGAGATTATTGCTAAGTTGTTTAAAATTAGGAAGCTTGTGGATTGGGTCATACATGACTTAATTCCATCGATTTTGTATTATGTGCCACATGTTTCGTTAGTTATTGCGGTATTATTATCGCTTGTTTGGCCTGTGTTGATGCTGAAGAGTCAGTGGCCTGATTTCGGTCTGTGGTTTAGTGAAGGTAATTATTTTAGTTTGATTTTCGGAGTATTTTTTAGTGGGATTTTATCAATATGCATGATAATAGTTTTTTTGATGGTGGCTTTTACGGTTATCGAGGGAATTGATGATATCAATAATGTTTTGATTAGTTTCTTAAGAAATGACACGAATTGATTCCATTGTATAAACTAAAATTAAAACTAAAATTAAAACCATCTATGTTAGGTGGTTTTTTTATGCCAAAGTTGTTGCCTTAATCCCTATTTAATATTTGATATGATATACATAAGTAGAAAATTAAGTAATAAAAGCGAGGCGTAATAATGGCTAAGGCGATTATGGTTCGGAGTTTGTCCAAAACATTCGAACTAACCAAGAAAAAAGAGGGGATGTGGGAATCGATTAAGAGTTTGTTTGCCACAGAAAAACAATACATCGAAGCGGTCAAGGACATCTCCTTTGATATTGAAAAAGGAGAGTTGATTGGTTTTCTCGGGCCGAATGGGGCGGGGAAGACGACCACGTTGAAGATGTTGGCCGGGATTTTGTATCCGACGTCTGGGGCGGCTAAGGTGCTGGGGTATTATCCCTGGGACCATCTGGATGATTTCAAGCGGCAGATTGCCATGGTGATGGGTCAGAAGTATCAGTTGTGGTGGGATTTGCCGGCGATTGAGACGTATTTGCTCAATCAGGACATTTATGAGATTCCGGAGAAGAAGTTTCGGAAAAATTTGAAGTATTTGTCGGAGATGCTGAATGTGGTGGAGCAGATTGAGCAGCCGGTGCGGAAACTTTCTTTGGGACAGAGAATGAAATGTGAATTGATAGCGGCCCTGCTGCATGATCCAAAGGTGATTTTCCTCGATGAGCCGACGATTGGGATGGATGTGAACAGCCAGAAAGCGGTGCGCAAATTTATCACCGAGTATAATCGGGAGAAGCAGGCGACCATCATTCTGACCAGTCACAATATGGATGACATTAAAGAGCTTTGTAAACGGGTGATAATCATCAATCACGGCGAAAAAATTTATGACGGTTCGTATGATGGGCTAGTCAAGAAGTATGCGCAGGATAAGCAGATTGAGATGCAGTTTGATGCCAAGGTTTATAAGAAAGATCTGAAGCCGTTCGGCCGGATTTTGGAACATGAACCGATGCGGGCGGTGATTTCGGTTGATCGGGAGGATGTATCGAATACGGTGGCTAAGATGGTGAAGAAGTTTGATATTGATGATATTGATATTCGGGAGAAAGAAGCCAGTGATGTGATTGCCGAGATATTCGCGGCGGGGAAAGTTACTATGGATGAAAAATAACCAATTTTTGTATGGTGTCATCCCCGACTTGTTCGGGGATCCCCGCTCGGAGGCGGGGATGACAAAAAATATTAACTTATTATTATGTTCAAAAAATATAAAAGATTCTTTGTAAATCAAATCCAGCAGACGCTGGCGTTTAAAGCCAACTTTTTCGCCGAGGTGTTTATGCGGGCACTGGGCTTTCTGATTATGATATTCCTTTGGAAAGCGGTGTATGTGCAGAGTGGCGATATTGCCGGATTTACATTTACTGAGTTGCTGACTTATTTTCTGTTGGTGGAATTGTTCCGCCATTTTTTGTCGGTGAGCACGTATGAAGATATTCAAGAAGGGGTGCGGGAGGGCAAGATTGCCAGTTTTTTAATTCTGCCGCTGAATACGGTGTATATGTATTTTTCCCGTAATATTTCCAAAAACCTGATTACCATGTTTTTCTTTGTGTTGCCGGTAGCCGGTTTGATTATGTTTACGGATATTTTTGTCGGTCCGGCTAGTTGGGCGGCTTTGTTATTGTCATTGGCGATGGTGGTGCTGGCGCTGTTTATTAGTATGTTTATTTATACATTGTTTGGGGCGATTGCTTTTTGGACGGTGGAGACGGGTAATATTATCTGGGCGTTTAACTTCATTGTCATGTTTTTTGCCGGCAAGATGATTCCGGTGCAATTTTTGCCGGAGGTAATTCAGAATGTGATGCAGTACACACCCTTTGTGGCGTTATTTAATTTGCCGGCTTCGATTTATCTGGGTAAATTGACCCAGGCGGAGCTGATAATCCAGTTTGGGGTGCAATTTGCTTGGGCGGTTGTTTTGTATATGGTGTTAATGTTTGTTTGGCAGCGGGGGATTAAGCGCTTGGAATTAGTGGGAGGTTAGATTGACCAAATATTTAAAAGTATTCTGGCGGTCGGTGCGACTGAGTACGATGAAATTTTTGGCCTACTCGACGCATTTCTTGTTGGGTTTAATAACTTCGTTTGTATACGGATTAATGAACCTGATTTTTTTCTGGTTGGTGTTTGAGGCGGGAGGGGTCAGTGAGATAGCTGGATTCAGTGTTCACGAAGTGTATTTTGTTTTTGCCATAACGCAGTTGATCTATGTTTTGACGGTGATTTTTTTCTTTGAGTCGGCCAATATGTTTAGGTATCACATCCATCAAGGTTGGTTGGATATGTTGATGACCAAGCCGATTAGTACGGTTTTCTACTCAATGTTTGAAAGACTGCATTATTTTGCCAGCTTGTCTGTTTTTTTGTATGTTATTGTCATTTTTTATTACTCTGTCCCGTATTTGTCGGTTGAGTGGAATGTTGGTAATATTCTCAAGTTGGGATTGATTGTGGTGGTGGGTTGGTTAATTTTTTCCATACTCATATGGATCAGTAGTTTAATGTGGTTGTTTTTGCCAAGATTCAGAATACTGCGGATGGTGGTGACCAATTCATTTGATTTCAATAAGAATCCACCCAAAGTTTACCCCGGGGCCTTACAATGGTTTTTGTCGATAATATTGCCGGTGCTGTTGATTGGCAATCAAACTTACTACTGGTTGCGGGGAGAGTATGGGTGGCAAATGATATTGCGGGATTTGGGTATATTGGTGATATTTATTCTAATATATATTCTGATGTGGAAAGGTGGATTGAAAAAATATAACTCGGCTAATTGACATGTGATCGTTGGGTGAAAATATAAAAACATGTCATCCCGGACTTGTTCCGGGATCCCCGAACGAGTCGGGGATGACAATACCAAAAGTATGAAAAAATATTTCAAATTATTGTGGCGGTTTTTCTGGATGTCCACCCGGAGGTCATTTGAATATAAGTGGGACTATTTGGCCGGCATTGTCACTTCTCTGGTATATAATTTGACTCGTTTGGCTTTTGTTTGGTTGTTGTTTGAGGCGGGTGGGGTGAGTGAGATATTGGGGTTCAATGTGTATCAATTTTATTTGGTGCTTGGTGTAACTCAGTTTGTGGTGTCGGTTAGTTTTTTGGTTTGTGGACCTTCTTCCGGTACTTTTCGTCGTGATGTTCACAGTGGTCAACTTGATGCAATGTTGGTTAAACCTGTTAATGTAATATTTTATCAATCATGGAGGGTGATTTCCGTGTTTAATGCAATCGGAGCGATGGCTTATTCGGTGGGATTGTTTATCTGGGCGTATTACAAGTTGGGTCTGACATGGGATGTGTGGTTGGTTGGTAAATTTATATTAATTTTGATGGTGAGTGTTATTCTTAGTTCAATCTTCCATTGGATTTCTGCTTTATTGTGGATATATTGGCCAAAGTTTGATATTTTGCGTCGTTTGTTGAACAATACGACGGATTTTAGTCGTTATCCGATGCAAGCTTATCCGCGGACGCTGAATTGGATTTTGATATTTATTTTACCGGTGATGTTGATGGGCAATCAAGTCTATGATTTGATGCAAGGACGGTATGGGTTGGAATTAATCGGACGGGATCTGGGGGTGGTGGCGGTGTTTGGGTTTATTTGGTTTTATATGTGGAAAGATGGGATGAAGAGGTATAATTCGGCGAATTGATGATAAAATATCTAAAAATATTTGATCGGGTATGGAGGATTAGTTTTATTCAAACTAGTATGTATCCGGTTAATTTCTGGCTATCCGGGGTGACATCGTTATGCTATTCTCTGCTGAGTGTGCTCTTGATTTGGTTTCTGTTTGCGGCCGGTGGGATTACGGAGGTAGCTGGGTTTAGTGTTTATGAGATATATTTTGTCATAGCTTGGGCGCAGATTGTTGAAATGATGGGTTGGACGTTGGCCGGTTCCGGTACCATAAATTTACGGCAATGGATACATACCGGTTATTTGGATTATTTTTTATTACTGCCGGTTAATATTGTTTTTATTTCTGCCTGTCATTATTTTTGGTTAGCTCAAGTTCTGCCGTTGCTGTTTTCTTCGGTTGTTTTGCTGGCTATTACCTTGCCTGTGATTGCGGTTAGTTGGTCTGTAATTAGCATTTTAAAGTTGCTGGTGATTTTGGTGTTTTCTTTCTTGGTGTATTGGTGTTTATTTTGGATTGCTTCATTGCTTTGGTTTTTCTGGCCCAAGTTTAATGGACTTCGGAATTTAATTGATTATGTGAGTGATATAGTTAAATATCCGCGGCAGATTTATCCGGTGTCGGTGGGCTGGTTGTTGAGGTTTGTGTTTCCGATTTTGGTGGTAGCTAATCCGATATACTTTTGGTTGAAGGGAGAATATGATTTTAAGATGATGATGATTGATGGCGTGGTGGTGGCCGTGGTGATATTTGTATATATGATGTTGTGGAAATTTGGTTTGCGAAAATATAATTCGGCGAATTGATATGCAATAATATGTCATCCCGGATTTATTCCGGGATCTAATGCATAAGATCCCGCAACTAGTGCGGGATGACAAAATAAAAAAGTATGAGCAAATATCTAAAAATTTGGTATCGCTGTGTGCGGATGTGCTATATGTCCACCATGGCGTACAAATGGAATTATTTGCTGGGGGTGGGTTTTGGTTTGGCAAATATGGCGACCGATTTGGTGTACATCTGGTTTTTATTTTACCTGGCCGGTGGACAAGTGGTGGCCGGGGTGAATTATATGACCATGTTTTTTGCCTTTGGCATGATGGGAGTGGTGCGATCGATTATGAATGCCGGGGTGAGCGACAATAGTTATTTTGTGCAAAGTGGTATACACACCGGGGAACTGGATGAATTTTTGATCAAGCCGGTGAATTTTAAATTTATCACTTCGGTGCGTTTTTTCTGGTTGGAACAGTTATTGTACGGGCTGGCTTCATTAATATTTGTCATAGTGATTAGTTGGTTGAATAATTGGTTTGGGTGGAGCTTGCAAGAGGCGGTGTGGCTGCTGTTTATCATGGTTTCTAGTGTGGTGATTTATTTTCTGGTGATTTGGATAATCAGTTTGTTGGCGTTTTATTGGGACAAGTTTCGACAGATTAAACTGATTTTCTGGACGTCAGGTGAGGCCAGTTATTATCCGCGAAAACTATATCCGCCGATTCTGCAATGGATTGGTGTATATCTGTTTCCGGTGTTTATGATTGTTAATCCGATTTTTGATGTGTTTGACGGTAGTTATGATTGGGTGAAAGTTATTAACACGATACTTTATATTGGAGTTTTGTTTATTATTTATCAAATGGTGTGGAAGTTTGGTTTGCGTAAGTATAATTCGGCGAATTAGATATGAATCAAAACATAAAAATCGCATTACGTTTATTGAAAATAAATATTCTCAATGGATTGATGTATCGGGGTGATTTTTGGGCGGGGACGATAACAGAGTTATTTTACTTGGTGATGCAGGTGTTGTTTATTGCATTTATTTTTCAGGCTTCCGGTATCACGGAAATTGCCGGGTTTAGTTTATATGAAGTGTATTTTGTCTGGGCGGCGTTTGAGTTATTAAGCTCTTTATCGTTTATTTTTGTTTCTCCATCAGCCGGAAGGTTGTTTTCCATGATTCATTATGGCGATTTGGATAAAGCTCTATTAAAGCCGCGGATGTTAACATTTGTTTTATTCAACAATTCCTGGGTGACGGATAGTTTTTCGGGCTATGTTTTTAATGGGCTGCTGCTGGTATACATCTGGCCTTATTTGTCTTTATCGGGATTAGATTGGTGGCGAATAATATTTATTCTGGTGACTTCATTTGTGATTTACTCAATGCTTCAGTGGCTAACTACGCTGGTCAATTTTTATTCTGCCCGGTTTGATGCGTTGAATCGTTTAGTCCGGGAGTCATATGAAATTTTGAAATATCCTCGCAAGATTTATCCTAAGATACTACAAAATTTTTATTTGTTTTTTCTGCCATTGTTTCTGATTGCCAATCCGATTTATGAAGTGATGGCCGGTACTTTTGAATGGGATGATGTGTTGGTTATTTTGGCAATGACGGTGCTATTGGTTGGATTGACTTGGTTTATGTGGGTGGATGGTCTGAGGCGGTACGTTTCGGCGAGTTAATTAGTTTGGCTAAATTAAATTGTCAGATAAATTTTTCTATCGTTCGTCTAACTCGCTTTAAAGTTATTGATATTTATGGCTCAAACAAAGACTCACTTTAGGAAAAATTATCTAACAATTTAATTTACTGCTGTTGAAATTTTATTCAAAAAAGTCTTAAAAAAATAATTATTACAAAAAAAACACGCTCGAAACGTGTCTTTTTAATAAAAGCGGGCAACGGGAGTCGAACCCGTATCTCTACCATGGCAAGGTAGTATAATAGCCATTATACTATGCCCGCGTGCGGCTAATTAATATTATAGCAAAAAAATAAATTTTTTTAAGCAGGACGTTGGCAATGTCTGCCCTTTGCATTATTATAAAGGTAAATTAATAAGAAAGCGGGGGTGTATTTTAAAATGATTACTATTTATTGTTTTGATTGTCATAACGTTTGTCCGTGTGATAAGTCTGATACTGGTTTTGGTAAATGCTTGATTTGTGGAAAAGAAGGCGTTATATGTTATCGCTGCACCTGTGCGGAACGGGAATTAGAGAATAGTCAAGATGCGAAAACAAAGACTGAAAGCGAAAAAGAAAAAGTGGAAGTCGGTTAAGGAGGTCGTGATGTTTTTATGCAGGACGTGTAAAAAAGATCGGAAATGTTGTTGTAATGAACAGAAATCATCCGGGCCGTGTAGTGTTTGCGGGGAATTGGCTGTGTGCGTTAATTGTCAATGTAAAGAAATGACCGTCTATTATGATAATGGGCGGACCATTCAGGCCGTGGGGATGTTGACGACTATGGATAATTAGTTTGGTTGATGATAGTAAAACGGAGGAGGCGAGATGGCGTATCTATGCGAGAAGTGTAAAGAACTGGCGAAATGTCAGTGCGGTGGTCCGGTGATGGGTTATCGGATATGTTCGGTTTGCCGGTCGACTGATCGGGGGTGGTATTGTAGCTGTAATGCCAAAAGTGTACGCATCAAGAATGGGTACACTCTGAAAGAGGTGTTGATAAAATGGGAAAGACCGGTTAAATTGTGCGATGCCTGTAAGACTAAAAAATCATATACCTTGAATGGCGAGAAGTTGTTACATCGCTGTGATCGGTGCAAGGGTGTGGGTATTGTCTCGGTTTGTAGTCGCGAAGCGTTGGTAAAATAAATATCAAGTATGGTGCGTTAAAGAGTTCTAAAATTAAGAACTCTTTTTATATGGGTGATAGCCTTGAATTTTGTGGTGTTTGGTGTTATTATTAATGGGCAAATTGAGCAGTCGCTCTGCAATTTATTGCGGGGAGGAAAGTCCGAGCACGTTTTCAATATTTTTATGTTGAATGGGGTGGTTGAGAGAGACAACCGTCCCGACGTAAAGTCGGGATAGGGAAAGTGCCACAGAGACTATTAAAGTCCGTCCACTCAAGTGGACGAGACCAAAGGTGAAAAGGTCCGATGATTGTCGGACAGGCGGCTGGTGACAGCCGAAGCTTGGTAAACCCCACCTCAATAGTGCAAGTCGATTATCGACGCTAGAGCCAGGTGGTGACATCTGGTCGAGATAGATGACTGCGCCTCGTTTTTACGGGGAACAGAACTCGGCTTATGATATTTGCATTTGTAAAAAGAACCTTGTCTAAAGCAGGGTTCTTTTTTAATATGTATTTATCAAACAAAAACAAAAACGGGGGTGATGAAAATTGACGATGGTTAAGGAGATTCCATTCCGGTATATGAAAATTCGTGATCTGGACAGCGGAAAATTACTGGATCACGAAGGAATTTTATTGTTGTTTACAGTGAGAGATTTGGCGAGAAAAATTGCCGGAGAAAAAGGAGTGAAGAGTTACAAGATTGAATGGTTGGATATGGACAACATATTCGATGATGATTTTGTTTTTGCTTCGGCAGTAGAAAATATAAATATAAATACGAAGAAATAGAAATTCCCGCCTTTTAGGGGCGGGAATATTTTTATTTGTTTTTGGCAAGGTCGCGGGCGGTAGATTTAAGGGGTGCTCTGATTTTGGCTTTTAAGCTCTTGAGATCGTGATAGTAAATCCACAAGTCGCGGTGGTGGCCATTGATACGATCGGGTAATTTACGGTCGCTTTTATCATTGAACAGGATAAAAGTTTTCTTTTTAAATGTATTGGCTAGGGCGATTTCATAACCGACATCGATTGAAGGAATGGTGGCGAGTGCGATAACTATGTCTGCAGCGGTAAGGTTGTTGAGCATTTTTTCATAGCGTCTTTCTGAATGTTGGTTGAGGACGTCATTATTAATTTCGTGGGCGGCGTTAATGGTGGGCAGGGAGAGGTTGATAATCTTGCCGTGCTGTCCGATAAAAAAGAAAATTTCGTCAAAGAATTTAAAGTCACTGGGAGTGCTTTCCAATATGGGTACGGAAAAATATATTTTCAAAGGCGCTTTCTCCTTTCTTTTAAAGTTCTTTTACTGTTATACATGATATAATTGGGGATAGTCAATGGAGGAAATTCACAATTAATTTATATTTGCTTTTTCACGTCGAATCAAACCGCTATATTTGTGATATATGGGTGGTGATTCTCATTTATCAAAAGCAAAATACAAATTAATTATTACCGAGTGGGAGTGGGGTGTGAATGGCGGATAGCTCTTGATTAATTAGCCAAATTCTTTTACAATAGCGGGGCAAATTTAGATAAGTGTAATTATGAAGCGTTCGGAAGTCTTTATTAATATTTCGCTGGTGGTGGTTGATATTTTAATGATATTGGCCGGTTTTGCGGTGGCCTACTATGCTCGGTTATACGCGTCGGATTTTGTGCCGGTGAAGTGGGTGCTGCCATTTAATGAATATATAAAATATCTGGCTTTGTTTATTCCGGTTTGGTTAGGGGTGTTTGCGGCCATGGGATTATACACCTTTCGTGGGGTGGGTAATCTGGCTCGGGAGATTTTTAAGACCTTGTTGGCGGTGTCGGCGGTGTTAAGTCTGATGATTATCATAATATTTTTTAATCGGGATCAGTTCTTTTCCCGGTTGATTATTATTTATGCCTGGGTGGCGATTTCGGTGTTGGTGATATTGGGCCGTCTGATGCTGCGCTGGTTGCAGCGATTTTTGTATCGATATGGGGTGGGGGTGCGGCGATTGCTGATTGTTGGCAGTAATGGCAAGTCGCTGGATATTTTGAATTTTATTGATGAGCGGCCGTATCTGGGTTGGGAAATTGTCGGGGTGTTGGATGAAAAGAAGCAGAAGGGTGAAAAGGTTGGTAATTACCGGGTGCTGGGCGGGATTGATAAATTGCCCAAGATTCATAAACGGTATTATCTGGATGAGGTGTGGTTGGCGGGAGATGTCAAAGACGATTACATGATAGATTTGATTGGATTTTGTCATGACCATGATTTGCTGTTTCGGTTTGTGCCCAGTGTGCTGGAGATGGTTAGCGCCAATGTTGATACTCAGTCGATTGCCGGGATTCCGATTATTGCTTTGAAGGAGACGGCGTTGGAGGGGTGGGGGAGAATTATCAAGCGGTTTTTGGATGTTGTTTTTTCTTTGTTGGTCTTTATTTTTCTGTGGCCGGTATTTTTGATAATTGCGATTGCCATTAAACTGGATACCCCTGGTCCGGTGATGTACCCGCATACTCGGGTGGGGCGCAAAGGCCGGTTGTTCACGATATACAAGTTTCGGTCCATGCGGGCGGAATTGAGTGTGGGTGAGGGATTTGGCGGCAAAGAGGCGGAAAAATTGCGGAAAGAGTTGGAGCAGAAGGCTAATGAGGCGGAAGGGCCGATGTTTAAGATTAAAGATGATCCGCGCATTACTCGGGTGGGTAAATTTATCCGCAAAACTCGGATTGATGAGTTGCCTCAATTTTGGAATGTTTTGATTGGCGACATGAGTGTAATCGGTCCGCGGCCACCGCTGCCAACCGAGGTAGAGAAATACGAAAAGCATCAATTGAAAAGGTTGATTACCAAGGGCGGAATTACCGGGCCCTGGCAGGTGACTGGTCGGCATGATTTGGATTTTGATGATATTGTTAAGTTGGAGACTTACTATATTGAGAACTGGTCGCTGGGTTTGGATATGCAGATATTTTTCAAAACGATTTGGTTGATGTTGACGAAACGGGGTCAGTAGAAAGGTAAAAATTCAACTAATGTTTTCTTATAAAAATATAAATCGCCGATAAAGGAACGTTGATACAAACACGGCTCGAGATATTTTTAATCGAAAATCATCAGTTGAATTTTTACCTCACATAAGTTTTTATATGAATTTTTCAAGCTAATATCTTGAATACTGAAACAAAAAATTTACGAGTGGCGCTGGTGACGGACTGGCTAACTAGTCCGGGGGGAGCGGCCAAGGTGGAGGAGGCGATTGCCGAAGTCTTCCCCGACGCGGATATTTTCACCTCGGTGTCGACGCCGGAAAAGTTTGCCTGGCTGAAAGGGCGGCATTTGGTGAATAGCTGGGTTAATCGCCTGCCGTTTAAGAACAAACACCAGCTTTATTCGGCCGCTCGGCCGACGGCGTTCGAGAGTTTTGATTTGAGTAAATATGATGTGGTGATTAGTTCTTCCAGTGCCGAATCAAAATCATTAATCACCAAGCCGGAGACGGTTCATATTTGTTACTGCCATACCCCGATTCGCTATTTCTGGAGCGACTATCATGATTATCTTAATAATCGGCTGGAGTTTGGCATCTTAAATCCGCTGGTTAAACTGGTGATGCCATATATGACCAATAAATTGCGCATGGGTGATCGGTTGTCAGCCGAGAAGGTAGATTATTTTGTGGCTAATTCGGAATATGTGGCCGATCGGATACGCAAGTATTACCGGCGCAATCCGATTCGAGTGATTCACCCGCCAGTGGATTTGCCGGAAGTGCCGGATAGTGAGGTGACAGATGGTGATTACTATGTATTTGTGGGTCGGACGGTGCCATACAAGAAGGCAGATTTGGTGGTGGAGGCGTGCGCGACCAGTGGACGCAAGCTGAAGGTTATTGGTGTCGGTCCGCAGATGAAGCTGTTGAAAAAAATCGCAGCTGACCATGTTAATATTGAATTACTGGGTGGGGCGCCGGATGAGGTGAAACATAAAGTGATAGCGGGCTGTCGGGCGCTGATTTTTCCTTCTCATGAAGATTTCGGGATTGTGCCGTTGGAGGCGATGATTTACGGTAAACCGGTGATTGCTTACGGAGTGGGGGGAGCGCGGGAGACGGTGCAGGAGCCGGAAACAGGAGTCTTTTTTATGGAGCAGACACCGGAGTCATTGAATCAGGCGATTGATCGATTGGAAGACATGCGATTTGACCGGGAGGTGATTAAGGCCCGGGCCAGGCAATTCAGTCGGGATAGATTTAAGCGAGAGATATCGGAATTGGTGGAAAGACTGACTACATAGGCAGCAAGTTATGAGTTTTTAAGTTGTTCAAAAAAAGTAGAAGTATTTTTAAATAAACTATATTTACCCTTAACTATTAATGAAATTATGGACCTAAAAGAATCAATGAAACCGATTATTTATTACTGGTGGGTGATTTTGCTAGCGGTATTGGTGGCGGCTGGCGGGATATTTGTGATTAATCGTTCGGCTGCTCAGACTTATGATGGGGTGACCAATGTGATTGTTCAGCAAAAAATCGCTTCCTATGAACAAGGGGAGGATTTTAAATATGACGGTTATTACGCGGTGCTGGCCAATCAACAGTTGTCGGATACGCTGGAGACTTGGTTGGTTAGTCCGGACGTGGTAGACGAAATTTATCAGCGGGCCGGTATCAATCCGCCCACTAGTCTGGATGCGCTGAGTAATGTTTTTAACATTAACAAAGAAGTTTCCCAGAGCATAAAAGTGGTGATGAATACCAGTACGGCTGATGAGGCCGAAAGGGTGCTGAAGGCCATGATTGATATTATGCGGGAAAAGGTGGAGGGCATGATAGTTTCCTATGATAATCGACCAATTTTTACGGTCAGTAGCACTCAAGTGTTGGTGTTGCCACATGAGATTGATTATCGGTTGCAGTATGGTGTGGGTATAGCAGGTGGGTTGTTAGTGGGGTTGTTGTTAGCTTATTTTGTTTATGCTTTGCGGGAAGAGGTGGGGAAAAAGAAGAAGTAATCGTAGGGGTAATAATTTCTGGTTGCCAGAAAGAATTTTTGATTGTTAACGAGTGAAAGTGGTTGAATGGCTAAATGGTTCTATGGTTAATTGATAAATTGAAAAATTGTAATATTATTATATTGAAATATTGTTGTATTGACGTTTTGTATGATTTTTAATGATTGAATATTGAGTTTTGATTGAAAATTGATAATTGAAATTTGAGATTTGATTTTTAAGGAGGTGAATGAGGGTTTTAATAGATGCTAGAGGGCTACTTGAGGAATTAAAAGCCGGGGTGGAAGGTTATACCTGGCAGATGGTTAGCCATTTACAGAGAATGTATCCGGATGATAAATACATTCTTTTTTCATATTCTTGGAATAGGCAGCCGAGCGATGAACAGAAACGCTTGGTTGAATGGATACACCACCGCTGGCCGAATTTGGTGATGACAGTCAGTTGGCCATGGTTTGGTTATCCGCGGGTGGATGATGTGGTAACGAATGTGGATGTGGTGTGGGTGCCGAATGTTCGGTTTATGCCGACTACCGATCGGGTGGTGCGGGTAGCGACGGTACATGATTTGTCATTTGAAGCGATGCCCAGCTGTTTTTCGTATAAGCGAAGATTGTGGCATTGGCACATGCAGATTAAGCGTAATCTTGAGCGGATGGATCGAATTGTGGTGGTGTCGGAAAATACCAAGCAGGATTTGGTTAATTATTATGAGATTTATGAGGAAAAAATTAAGACGATTTATTCGGGGATAAATTTGACTCGTCCGGCGGATTTGTCGGCTGACGTGCCAGCGAAATATGGTCTGGATAAATATATTTTATCGATTGGCACGATTGAGCCGAGAAAAAATCTGTCCGGTTTGATTAAGGCTTATCGGTATTATCTGGATTATTTGGGTGGTAATTTGCCGCTAGTGTTGGTGGGTGGTCAGGGTTGGGATCATGAGATAAGGTTATTGGTGAGAAAACTAAATTTGCAAAATTGGGTAAAGTTCTTGGGTTTTATCAGCGAGGATGATAAATTTGCTTTGGTGAGTGGGGCTGAAATTTTAGCCTTCGTGTCGTTTTATGAGGGATTTGGTTTTCCGCCGTTGGAGGCGATGATGAGAGGAGTGCCGGTGCTGGCTTCCCATGGAGGCTCATTGGGGGAGGTATTGCAGGATGGGGTGTTGATGTCGGATCCGCTGGATACGGTGGCGATGGCGAGTGGTTTGCAGCAGCTAGATCGAAATGGTGATCTGAGGCAAAAGCTGATATGGCGAGGCATGAAAGTGGTGGAAAAATACAACTGGATTAATGCGGCCATAAATTTTCGGGGGGAATTGGCGAAATTGGTGGCGGTGGGGTGAGTGTTGGATATTTGTTAGAGACGTTCCGCCGGAACGTCTATACGAAAGATTTGTGGGGAGATTTGAGCTTTGATTTTGGGTTATAATGTACTCATGAGGGTTAGAAGAAAATCAGTGGATGGTTTGCGTAAATCGACCGGTCGCTCAGATGCGGTGACGCCAGTTGAGCATGGCTTAAAATGGTATTGGCATAAGTTTAAATGGTGGTTTGGGGCGAAATGGCTGGACGTGAAAAGCGAATCGGTCAAAATTGAGGAGAGAGGTATTACTGGCTGGGAGAGGTGGCGGTTTGGTTTTGCCAAGACTCATGATGATTTCTATTTTTTGCTGACTCGGTTGGCACAGGTGTTGCGGGACGGTTCGATTGGTTTTTCTGAGAAAGCGTTGGTGCTGGTGCGTGGATTTAAATCTAGTGTTATCAGTCATCAGGGTCGTTTTCGTTCAATCGCCGGATTTATGTTATTCATTTTTGCAACCAGTTTAATAAGTGCTGGCATGCTGTCCTATGTATCTATATTTTGGGGCTTGAGTGAGGGTTTTGTCCGAGCGGCTGAAAGCGGCTTAAATAATGTTAAGAGTGGAGTGGAAGCATTAAAGCAGGAGGATTTTTCTGAGGCATCATTTAATTTTGCCCAGGCGGAGCACAATTTTTCTGAGATAAAACGTGATTTGCAAAATTTTGGACAAGGGGAGAATTTTCTGGATGGTACTCTGGCTGGCAATGAATATGATAATGTTATATATTTGGTGGATGGTCTGCAGTCCACTGCGCGGGGGGCTAAGTTTGCGGTGGCCGCGATTGCCACGATTGAAGAGTATGCCGGCGAGGATATTGCACAGGTGTTTTTTGGGGTGATGAATGGAGAGGAAGGGGAAATTTTGACGGTGATTGATCAGGCTGGTGAATATTTAGAAAAGTCTAATTCGGAAATTCAGCAGGCCCTGATGTATTTTGGCGAGATTGACGAGACTAGGATACCGGCTGACTATCGAGAGATCTATCGAGAGGCTATGAGTGATGCTGATCGCTATCTAAATATTTTACAGGGGATAAATGCGATTTTTGCCAATGCTGATAGTTTGCTTGGACGGCACTATCCGACGCAGTATTTGCTTCTATTCCAGAATAATAACGAAATTCGACCGACGGGAGGATTTATTGGTAGTTACGGTATTGCTGAGTTTAATGATGGGGTTATGACTGAGTTAAGATTTGATGATGTCTATAATCCGGATGGGCAGATTTTAGAAGAAATTGAGCCCCCTTATCCGATAAATTTAATGACTGATCAGTGGGGGATAAGGGATAGCAATTGGGATCCCGATTTTGTCTATTCGGCTCAGCGGGCGGCTTTGTTTTATGAGAAGTCAGGCGGTGCTACCGTGGACGGAGTGTTTGCTTTTACACCGGATATAGTGCAGCGTTTTCTATCTTTGACTGGCCCGGTGGAGTTGCCGGATTATGAGGTAGTGTTGACGGCTGATAATTTTCAGGCAGAGATTCAACGGGAGATTGAGGTAGATGCAATCGAGGAGGCTCAGCCAAAAAGGATATTGGCTGAATTGTTACCAATATTGATGGAGCGATTAGCGGATTTGCCAGCTGAAAACAAAACTCAGTTGTGGGGTGAGATGCTTGATTTGTTGTATGAAAAACATATCTTGTTGTATCTGAGTGATGATGAGGTGGAGCGGTTATTTCAGGAGATTGGTTGGACGGGTGAAATGGTGGCGGTGGCAGAAGAGGTTGATTATCTGTCTTTGATTCATGCCAATATTGGTGGTCGCAAGAGTGATGGTTTTGTTAGCGAAACGGTTAATCATCAGGTTGATATTGACTCGGCCGGAAATATTGAGGTAGAAGTGGAGATTATTAAAAAGAACGGAGATGATTGGAGCAAGTTTAATCACGCCAATTTCGATTATCTGAGGGTTTATGTGCCATTGGGGTCAGAATTAATGGCGGTGGATGGTTTTGCGCATCGTGATGGGGTGTATCGGGATGAGGAGGGAGCGATTTGGTATGATGTGACGGCGGGAGAGGCGACGCTGACATCGACGGATGTGTATGAGGAGTATGGTAAAACGGTTTTTGCCAACTGGATTGTAACTAATCCCTGGGAGGTGTCAGTGGTCAAATATCGCTATCGATTGCCGTTCAAGGTGGGTGATTGGTTTGCTGATGAAGGGGATTATCAATTGTATGTGCAGAAACAGTCGGGTCGGCGGGAGGTGGATTACAATTTCACTTTGCGGGCACAAGAGTGGGTGATTGTTGATAATAATGGTCAGGTTCAGAATGACTGGTCGAGTGCAAACGAGATGTTGACGGATTGGCAGGTGAAATTTGGTTTGAAGAAGAATTGGCAATCGAGTTGATTCAATTTTCAAACTTGGATAACTGGGTCAAGCTAAATTAGACTATTATAAATTAGTTTTGCCAAGTTTTTTCAGGTTTGTTTTATGGGTAAATGTGGTGTAAAATTAAACTATGCCTATTTAATGGGCAACTATATTTATGGTGAGGATTTATGACTAAAAAAGAAGAACAAGCAAAACAACAATATGGGGCGGAACAGATTCAAGTTTTGGAAGGATTGACGCCGGTACGTAAGCGGCCGGGCATGTATATTGGTGGTACCGGTAAGGCTGGTCTGCATCATTTAATTTGGGAAGTGGTGGATAATGCGGTGGATGAGGCGATGGCGGGAGCGGCTGATACAATTATAGTGGTGTTGCATGAGGATGGAAGTTTGTCGGTTGAGGATAATGGTCGGGGTATCCCGGTGGAAAAACATAAGCAGACCAAGAAGTCGACTCTGGAGACGGTGCTGACGGTGTTGCATGCCGGAGGTAAATTTGGTGGTGGCGGCTATAAACGCTCGGGTGGATTGCATGGTGTTGGTGTTAGTGTGGTTAATGCTTTGAGCGAGTTTTTACGAGCTGAGGTGTATCGGGATGGAAATTTGTACTATCAAGAGTATGTACGAGGCAAGGCTAAGTCGGATATCAAGAGTAAGAAATCCGATCAGCCCGATAAAACCGGAACTAGGATAATTTTTAAACCTGATAGTGAAATTTTTGAGACTACCAAATTTGATTTAAAAACGGTGTTGGTGCGTTGTCGTCAATATGCCTATTTGAATAAAAAGTTAAAAATCAGAGTAATTGATGAGCGTCGGCGCAAGAAAGTCAAAGAGGATGACACTAAAGAAGCGAAAGCCTTAATGCCGCGGGATTACTCCTATTATTTTGAAGGCGGAATTAAGTCGTTTATCAGTTATCTCAATCGAGGCAAGAATTCGGTTAATCCATCGATTTTTTACGTGGAAAAAGAGATTGACGACATGTTGGTGGAGGTGTCATTACAGTATACGGATGATTTTGCGGAGAATGTTTTATCTTTTGCTAACAATATTCATACCACCGAGGGAGGAACGCATTTGACCGGTTTTCGTTCCGC
>Ga0180430_10000335_pt1 | contig 52276 bp, 28 predicted proteins | sample SS_ome_9_FD_132999 | JGI IMG/M metagenome (GOLD analysis project Ga0180430, IMG submission 132999) | Hypersaline lake sediment archaeal communities from the Salton Sea, California, USA - SS_1_S_2 metaG | ecosystem: Environmental > Aquatic > Non-marine Saline and Alkaline > Hypersaline >...
CCCTCTTCCAACCAGAAAAGTCCGGCCAGAGTCAGCCAGCCATCTTTATTTTTAAGCCTCTCCAGGCGCTGCTGCTGCCAGGTTTCGATTTCTTCCAGGTAAGCGGCTTCATCGCTAATCACCGGCGTCGTATTCTGACATCCTGAAAGTAGGAAAGCGATTGAAAAAGTCAGGAGAACCGAAGAAAGATTACGCATAGACCCGGGTATTGATTTGAAGGCGTAAATATCGTATAATTATTATAATTTTGCAGCTGTCCCGGAGAGATGCCGGAGTGGTCGAACGGGGCGGTCTCGAAAACCGTTGTGCTCCTCGCGGGCACCGAGGGTTCGAATCCCTCTCTCTCCGCAAACCGAGCTTGCGAGCTCAGCTCAGCTAAACACAGATAACCCGCAGCCGGAAGGTTGCGGGTTCTCTATTTGTTCGGACGCGTTGAAAGCTTGCTTGTTATTTCTTAAACTCAACAATAAAATTAGCGCCTTTACCAAATTCACTTTCGCACCAGACCTTTCCCTTCAAAGCTTCGACGTATTTCTTAACTATGGAAAGGCCCAGGCCTGTTGAGCTCTCCCCGTCGGTTGGTCGTGCATTTAATTTCTGAAATTTCTGGAAAAGTTTAGATTTATCTTCTTCCATGATTCCGGGGCCTTCATCTTCAATTTCGATACGAATCGCCTGGTTTTCATCTTTCAGGCTTACATGGATTTTTGTATCGTGATCCGAAAACTTAATCGCATTCGACAATAGATTATCAATAATCTGGACAACCAGGCTTCTGTCCAGGGAGGTATGCACCTCATCCAGGTCAGTAATAATCTGTATATTTTTATTGTCGCTCTGGATTTTTAAAGCTGAAATCACCTGTTCAGTGACTCGCTTTAAATCAACATTGCTATAGTTTGTTTTGAATGAGGAAGACTCCAGCACCTTGATTTCTAAAATTTTAGTAACCAGGCTATTCATCCTGTCCAATGACTTTTTTAACAGACCCAGGTATTCTCCACGATCCTCCATGATCTTTTCACCGCTCAGGAGCCCGGAGATACTCAAGGCACTTGTCAAAGGATTTTTAAGATCATGCGCTACGATCTCAATCATTTCATTCTTTTCAATATTGAGGGCGTTAAGCTCTGAAATTTGTGTTTGAATCTGTTGGTTTTTCTCGGATAAGCTCTTGTTTGTTTTGACTTTCAAACGCACCAGCCTGTAGAGAAAAAACAGGGCGACTAAAACCAGTGCAATCACTACTATTCCAAGGTAGATGATCAGGTTCTTTCGGTCCAGCTCAAGTTCACTTTGTCTTATTTTCAGATCCTGCAATTCTCTTTCAAGCATGAGCACGCCCACTTCGCGATTGGCGGCAATGTCGGGCTGCAGCTCTGCGTTAATGTTGGAAATGGATGCAACCACCTCACCAAATGCACTACCCAGGTGTTTTTCGATCAATGAATCCAGCAGAGGCCTGAATCTGCGATCCTCAAGAAAGACATCCAGAGCTTCATCCCAGTCACTTCTGAGTGTTGTCGCAATTGAAAGTCCGGGATGTTCAACCATAAAAAAGCGCTGCCGGCTAATGCCTTTACCCTTCCTGTAATTTGACAGGTAATTGGGAAGGGATACATAGCCCCAGGCGTCATCAGAATTTGCAATCTCTTCGATCAGAATATCCACATGTCTTGTGTATTCTACCTTTATTTCAGGAAAATAGTCCCTTTGTAGTTCCAGGATATTCCGCTCGAAAGTTGAATTTGTTACGGTCAGGGCCCTGTTGTTTCTAACCATGCTGGCGAATTCGGCCAGACTTGTTACAGTACCAAAATCCCTGCTGGAGATAATGATCTCAATATCGGGCATATAGGGATCAGTGATTTTAAAATCCTTCTTCCGTTCTTCCAAGCTGGAGATTGAGGCGATGCCCAGCAGGGGTCTTTTTGAATTCTTCAGGGTATCGAGGAGGCTTTCGAAATCATACAAGTGCTCGAAATTCAAACTAAGTGTTGCACCATATGTTTCATCAATAAACCGGATAAACTCATCCATAATTTCGAATTCAATCCCTGCCAGATTCCCTTGTTCGTCGTTATAAATAAATGGGCTATTTTCAGAGTAAGCAACAACCAGGGTTCCACCACCGCTTTCTTTCACCTCTCTCCATGTATTGCTCTTAGACTGACCATGGGCCTGCTGCAGGAGCACAAAGATGATTATGCACAGGAAGGCGCTGGGTTTTAACATGGATATGTTGAGCTGATCGGTTCTCAATAGGATATATTGTATTATAAAAGACAACATATCGGACTATATGTTCTTGACCTTCTTCATTTTCCTGTCATCCTATGGGCCTCTCTGAATTTTACATATATTTATAAATATGAAACGGATACTTAAGTTTTTCAGGGAACCCGTCGTGCTGTTTTTCTTGCTGGGGATCATCTGCTTTTTCCTCTATCAGATTGTAACAGGATATGTGGAGCGCAATAAGAGGCAGATCCATGTGAGCCAGGCCCAGATAGCCCTGCTTGAAGAATCTTATACGAAAACCTGGAATCGTCCTCCCGGGGAAGCTGAGATCGAAGCCCTGATCAATGATTATGTTATGGATGAGATATTCTATAAAGAAGCTGTGGCATTGGGCCTGGATAAAACAGACCCTACCATTAAGCAAAGACTCCGGCAGGTGATGGAAATGATGATGGAAGATTATACGACGATCTATCCCTCCGAAGACCAGCTTCGTTCCTATCTTGAAGCAAATACAGATAAATTCCGACGGGATGACCGGATCACCTTCAGGCAGCTATATTTTGCGCCTGAAGATAAACAGCAGGCCAATGCCTTCCTTTCACAGCTTGAGAATAATGAACGTGCCTATGAAAACTATACAGGAAGATTGCTCCTGCTTCCGGAGATCCATGAGGATAAATATAAAGCTGAAGTCGACAAATTGTTTGGATCGTTCTTTACATCAGCCATTTTCAATATGGAAACCGGGAACTGGACGGGACCGCTTGAGTCTCCCTATGGCTGGCACCTCGTCCTTATTTTTGAAAAAGTACCGGGTGTGCTTCCGGACCTGGAGGATATCTGGGACCTGGTGGAACGGGAGTGGTCGGCTGAAAGAAAAGCAGAGATCAAGGAGGAACAGTACAGGATCATGCGGGAACAATATTCTATTTCTGTGGAAGAATTATAGCAAATGGCATTCAGAAGATTCAGAAGCATTTTTTTCCTGTTCTCTTTGCTGATCTACTGTACATCAGTTTTTGCGGACGATCCGGGTATCACGAAGGTTAGGCTCATACAGGAAAGTGATACCAGCTATGTTTTCGAACTGGATATCTCATCCCAATACCTCTGGACCATTGCCCCACCCATACTTCCGGATGGCTTTCGGATTTCCAATCCTGATATGGAGGATCAATCCGGATGGATTACCGTAAAGGCCATGATCACCAGCTCCGGGGCAAGGCTTACAGCTGCAGACGAATTGATCCTTCCCTGGGAGCGTGCCGGGGTGGACATCACCGTGCAGTGGAAAGATGGAAGTATTTACAAGGGCCTGTTTAACCGGTCGCTGGAGGGGATCCATATCCCCCTAAGTGAGCTGATGCCTGTGGCAAAAACAATGCGGGAGGTACTCAGGGAGAACTTTCTGGCGGGTATCAGGCATCTGCCATTTAAGCTGATACATCCCCTGCTGATACTTGTGCTCTTTTGGGCCTTTCCATCAAAGCGGGTATTCGCTTATTTGTTCATGATAACTCTGGGGCAGTTGCTTGCGCTGCTTCCGGCCGAGCTTGGATTGCCTGCCTTTGACCTGATTTTTATGGAGTTGCTCTTCCTCTTGCTGATCTTCCTGCTCATCATGTCCACGACCTACAAGCTCAGGTTCAGGTACCTGGGCGCATTGCTTTTTCTGCTGGGAATGCTGCATGCCCTGTCGGTGACCGGGGAGCTCCCACTTGATGAACTGGAGCCCCAGCAAAGAATACAGGCCCTGTTTGCCTTTAATATGGCTATGGATCTCGGGCACTATCTTTTTGCCCTGCTCCTGCTTGGATGTTTACCACTTATTCGGCGCTTAGAGCTTAGGCCCTTCTGGCCTTCCGTGATTCTGGGCAGCCTGACCATATTTCTTGCACTCCTGGTAAGCTCAGGCCCAGTCCAATCAGGGTCAACACAGGTACTGGAAAACAAAGACAGGGCCGTCGCTTTTACGTACAAACAATTTGCTCCCCAGAATAGCCTAAGAGCCAGGCAGGTACAAAGGGGTAAAGGTATGATGACCACCCCCGTCATGGTCTTCCTTTCCATTGAACCCTTTGAAGTAAGGCAGGAGATCCTGGTTGCAGCTTCGGAGCTAAGGGGCTTTTCCAGTATGAAGCTGGAAGGAAACAATATAATCCCCATCGGAGCTCAGGAACAACTGAAAAGAGACCTGCAGGAAGTGCTCAGTTCGAACAACGCTCTCTATATCAATGACAGCACTGTCCAGGCGGCTGAGACCATCACCAGCTTCGTGACTCTGGGCAGAGGCGGTGTGTCCACCAGGGATACACCAGTGGATGAAAACCTGGATGAAGCCATTCTTGGGACCACCCTCATCTATCAGGTGCAGTCCCTTCCGGATTCCATTGTACTTGACTGGGGCTTCTATCCGGATTCCATTCCCCTGATTGAAGCCTCGGCCGTGGATCCGCACGGGGCATTTACCACCATGCTTTCACCCGGAACGAAAACACTGAAGTGGAAAAACCGCTTGGAAGGATATCGCGTCCCGGCAATCACAGCCATACTGAACGAAAAACCGGCCCGGCCACTGATTTCCTTTATTCTCTGGCTATTTCTTTTCATCCTGGGAGTATCTCTGTTTCTAAGCAAAAGGAAGCTGCATCCGCGGCTTTGGATCATGACCCTGCTGGTGCTCAGTTTCATCTGCTATCCCTTTCTGCGCTTCCGGGTGGACCTGCCCTTCCTGCCAGTGGCAAAGCCATCTGTAGAACGGGCAGGCACCATCCTCAATGATTTGCTGTCAAATACCTACCGGGCCTTCGACCGCAGGAATGAAAGTGATGTATATGACCTCCTGGCCATCAGTGTATACGGCGAACAACTTTCCCAAATCTACATGCAGAACCGCCAGGCCATGGCCCTTGAAAACCGGGGTGGCGCCAGGGCCAAAGTGGATGAAGTGAAGATTGGAGAGATTCAGGATCTTAAACGTATGAAGGAGATGGGCTACATGGCAGATACGCGCTGGACCGTAAGGGGGTCAGTGAATCATTTCGGACATACCCACTACCGGCAGAACCAGTACCGGGCCCTAATTTCTTTCGGGGTGGTGGGGGATAGCTGGAAAATTCATAATATTGAGATACTGGACACCCGGAGGCTATACTAATTGGCCCTGCATTCAATGATTGATCTCAGGAACATACAATTTCACTATCCCCGATCTGATTTCAGCCTGGAAATCATGAAGCTGCAATTTAATTCAGCTTCCAAGACGGCCATCATTGGCCCAAGTGGCTTTGGGAAAACCACCTTACTGAATCTGCTGGCCGGTATCCTTCTGCCCGAATCCGGTGAAATAGAAGTGGATGGGCAGGTGCTCAACAGGCTTTCAGAAAAAGAAAGAAGAGATTTCCGCATAAGAGAGCTTGGTTTCGTTTTTCAGGATTTCCGGCTGATCCCCTACCTGCATGTTCTGGATAACATCCTGCTTCCCTTCAGGATCAACAGCATATTAGGCCTGGACAGCACTTCCAGGCAATCGGCTGTCCGGCTTGCGGAATCGCTTGGTCTGGGCGCAAAGCTCCTCAAATATCCAGCAAGGCTTTCCCACGGAGAAAGACAACGGGTGGCCATTTGCCGGGCCCTGGTGAATACCCCGCGGCTTATTCTGGCCGATGAACCCACCGGGAACCTGGATCCCGGGAACAAAGAAAAGATCATGGACATCCTCTTCGGATATGTGGAGGAGCATGGGGCCACCCTGCTTACGGTCACCCACGATATGCACATGCTGGATGGATTTGATCATACCATAGATTTCGCTGATCTTCAGAAAACGAATACATGAAACAAAGCTTTTATCTGGCCATAAAATATTTGCAGTTTCATAAGCTCAGAACACTGATCCTGTTCTGTTCCATCGGCCTGATCCTCTATCTGCCGGCAGGACTACATAAGCTGATTGTCGAAAGCGAGGTGCAGATGATGGAGCGTGCCGATGCCACCCCCCTGATCATCGGAGCCAAAGGAAATTCCACCGACCTGGTCATAAATACTCTCTACTTTGAGCAAAGCGAAATCGATGCCCTGGACTTACGCGTCCTGGATGATCTGGATGGAAGCGGATTCGGATATTCCATTCCCGTGGTTTCATACTTTCATGCCCGGGGCTTCCCCATCATTGGCACCAATCTGGATTACTTCAATTTCAGAAGTTTAAGCATCGCTGAAGGAAGAATGCTGCGTTATGTGGGGGAATGTGTACTGGGTGCAAGTGCTGCCGACAGACTGGACCTGCAGCCTGGAGACAGTCTGATTTCTTCCCCGGAGAACTTCCTGGACCTGGCAGGAGTCTACCCCCTGCAAATGGAAGTTGTGGGAATCCTTGAAACTACCAATTCTCCGGACGATATGGCTGTTTTTACCGATTTAAAAACAAATTGGATCATCATGGGACTGGGCCATGGCCACCAGGATATGCAGCAGGTAAAGGATCCAACTCTGATCCTGGACCGTGACAGTTCGCATGTAACGGCAAGCCCCAAGTTATTCCTTTACAATAAAATAGATGGAAAAAGCGCTGAGAGTTTCCATTTTCATGGCGATATTAAAGACTATCCAATAACATCTGTATTGTTTATTCCTCAGGACGCGAAATCATCCACCCTTCTGCGGGGTCGTTTTGAAACGGGAGAGCTGACGGATCAGATTGTAGTACCCTCGGAGGTGGTGGACAATCTTTTACAGAATATATTCAGGGTCAAGCAGATCTTTAACACGGTGTTTATCCTGGTAGGAGCAGCAACCCTGTGTATCCTTGGGCTCATTGTCGTGCTCACGCTCCGCTTGCGCAAGGAAGAATTGTTCACCATGTTCACCATTGGCTCAAGCCGGAACAAGACCATGGAGATCATTGGAGCCGAACTCCTGATCCTGGTCCTTTTCAGCCTTGGCTTTGCGGTGCTCCTGTACAGCCTGACCGGTTTTTTTGTAGAAGATTTCATCAGACAGTTCATCATTTAACCCCCACAATTAAAATCCCGTTATGAAAAAAGTATTGCTATTCCTGCTCGGTCTTCTCCTGATTTCCTGTGGATCGCGGAAAGAAGAAGAGGCAAAAGAAAAGCCCGGTCTGCCGCTGGTAAGCGCTGTCAATTATCCGCTTTCCTATTTTGCTGAACGTATTGGAGGAGATCTGATTCAGGTAAGTTTTCCTGTACCATCCGATGTGGATCCTGCATACTGGGTCCCGGATGACGATGCCCTTTCGATTTACCAGTCTTCCGACCTGATCCTTGCCAACGGGGCCGAATATGCCAAATGGATGCACCAGGTGAGCCTGCCCGCCAGCCGGATCATCAATACATCGGCAAAAGCGAAAGACAATTATATAGAGGTGATACAGGGAGCCAGTCACAGCCATGGACCGGAAGGGGAACATGTGCATACGGGTTTTGCCTCCACCACCTGGCTAGACTTCCGGATAGCCCTAATCCAGGCCGAAGCAATCAAAGAAGTACTGCTGGGCATCCTTCCGGATGGACATGAAAGCATTGAAAAGAATTACCAGACGCTGGAGCAGGAACTAAGTGAGCTTCATACCTCCATGACGGAGCTATCCGGAAAGCTGGGCCATGAAACTATCCTGGGATCCCACCCGGTCTACCAGTATCTTTCTGCAGCCTATGGCCTGCATATGCACAGCCTTCACTTTGAACCCGTTGAAATGCCCTCGGAAGCACAGTGGAAGGAACTTGATGCAATGCTGGCAACCCATCCGGCACGTATCATGTTGTGGGAAGGAGAACCCCTTCCCGAAGTCAAGACGATCCTGCTTGAAAAAGGGATCACATCGCTAGTATTTAATCCCTGTGCCAGCCGCCCGTCAAAAGGAGATTTTATGGAGGTGATGAACAACAATATGGAGGGTTTTGTTAATCCCTTGTGAAATAGTCGATTTGAATTGACTTGCAATCAGGTATTGCCTAACTTCGAATAGCTCTAAAAAACCTAAAAGATGAAATTTATGAAACATTTAGCATCCATGCTATTTCTGGTTACGCTCCTGGGAGGGATAGGATTGGCTCAGGACATTGGTTATCCAAACCATGCTGTCGTTTCCGAACATTATCAGGGGGAATCTTACTCGCCCTATGCCAAGCGCAACTTTCCCAGCAATGTATTCTGGGGCGAAACCCACCTTCACACAGGTCTTTCGTTGGATGCGGGTTTATTTGGCTGCATCCTGGATCATGAAGATGCCTATCGTTTTGCCCGGGGGGAAGAGGTAACATCCTCCATCGGATTACCGGTTAAATTAAGCCGGCCCCTGGACTTCCTGGTAGTGGCTGATCATTCGGACATGATGGGAATCGCCTCGGACATCAAGAGTGGTACGCCCAATATCCTTGCCAATGAGAAAGGACGGGAATGGCACGAAGGGTTTAAGAAAGGGGGACAGGCTGCTGCCGATGCAGCCTTCGACCTGATTCAGAGTTTCTCCCAGATGACCCTGCCCGAACAATTGCTTGAAGACTACTCACCCGGATCTTCCGTCTATGATGATGTCTGGGATTACATTACCGAAACGGCAGATCAGTACAATCAGCCGGGGATATTCACTGCCTTTATTGGTTATGAGTGGACTTCAGTTCCCAAAGGAATTAACCTGCACCGTAATGTGATTCTCAGGGATGACAAGTACCGGGCCCAGCAGGTGGTACCCATGGTGACCCAGGCCCCTAAGGGCTCCCAGGATCCTCTGGACCTTTACCAGTGGATGGAGGATTACGAGGAAAAAACCGGGGGAAAGGCACTGGCCATATCTCATAACGGGAACCTGTCCAACGGTTGGATGTTCCCCATTGATAAAACCTATGTCGGGGGAGACGTGGACGAAAATTATGTGCAATTGCGCGGGAAATGGGAGCCCCTCTATGAGGTCACCCAGATAAAAGGAGATGGCGAAACCCATCCCAAGCTCTCTCCCAGCGATGAATTTGCCGACTATGAAACCTGGGATGTGGGGAACCTGGACCTGTCGGAGCTTAAAACGGATGATATGCTAGCCGGTGAATATGCCAGGGAAGCATTGAAGAATGGACTGGCCCTGGAAGCCAGCCTGGGCACTAATCCCTATAAGTTCGGAATGGTGGGAGCCACTGACAGTCACACAGGCCTTAGCACAGCTGAGGAGGATAATTTCTTTGGTAAGTCAACCAGTGTAGAACCTTCCCCGCACCGGATTGAACACCCCTTTGTAAAATCAGAGATGGGTGAGATTCCCGGTGATATGCTTGCTGCATCCGGTTATCAGGGTGTATGGGCCACAGAAAATACCCGAGAGTCCCTCTTTGATGCCATGAAGCGCAAGGAGACCTATGCCACCACCGGTCCCAGAATGATGGTCCGTTTTTTCGGTGGATGGGAATATACGGAGGATGACCTCAGGAGCAGGGCCCCTGCCTTTGCAGGATACGAGAAGGGGGTCCCCATGGGGGGTGACCTGAGAAAGAATCCGGGAGAAAATGCACCCGTATTTATGGTGTATGCGCTACGTGATCCCATAGGTGCGAATCTGGATCGGATTCAGATTATCAAAGGCTGGCTGGATAAGAAGGGTGAATTGCACGAGAAGATTTATGATGTATCCGTATCGGGTGACAGGGAGATCGGCAAGGACGGCCGCTGCGAAACTCCGGTTGGAAATACTGTGGACCTGGAAGCAGGCACCTGGTACAATACCATCGGCGCTTCCGAGTTAATGTCCGTATGGACTGATCCCGAATTCGATCCCGAAGAGAAGGCCTTCTACTATGCACGTGTTATGGAAATACCCACCCCTCGCTGGATTGTGTATGATAAAGTCCGCATGGGTGCCAAGTTACCGGAGGGAGCAAAGCTGATCGGCCAGGAACGTGCGTATACCAGTCCCATATGGTATACGCCTGAGGATAAGTGATCAGTATTCAGAGCTGATTGCAGCTGGCAGTTGTGGCAATTCTCGATTTTGCCGCACGTATCTGCCTATTTCGCTGACATTGCCGAGCCAGATGCCCTTGGCAGGATCAGAGGCATAACGGCATATGGAATCGATGGTTGGTAAGAGGGAAGTCTGACGGCCCCCCTTATCCATTTCATGACCTGCAAGAATCAGCCAGGCGCCCATCTCCCTGGCTGCCTCAATCAGCGAGAGCACCTCTTCAAAAGACTTGCCATCCAACTCCGTACCATTCAGCCGGGCCAGATCACAGTATCCGGGATCATTGGGGCCTTCATTCATCCAGTTTCTTCCGCTTTCGAACCTCTCGGCAACCAGGGGAACATAACTCCGTGAATTCACTCCCCTTCCCACATAGGTCTGCCCGCAGGTATAGGCAAAAGCTGTAGGCCAGATCCCCAGGACCTGATGAATCAAATTACTGGCCGAATCCAGTTCCTGGGCCATCTGCTCCAGGGTATAATCTTCCAGGGCCTTGTGCCTGGCCCAGGGAAAATTCCCGGAACATGGATGCACCAGGGTATGATTCCCAATATCATGTCCTGCCTCCACAGCTTTTTTCCAATCTTCCACCCTTTGGAGCATGGCAGAGGGGGATACATAGAATGTTCCTGTTACACCGTATTTGTTTAAGAGGGGAATCCCCCTGTCTACCTGGCTTAATCGTGCATCATCGAAGCTCAGGCTCAGGGCCATTTGTACCCCTTCGGGCCACATGAAGTCCTCTTCAGGAGTATTGCTTGCCTTGCTATAATCCTGGGTAAGGGCCTGTACAGAAATGAGTATAAGATAAGAGATAAGGGAGAAATACCTTTTCATAAGAATCCTTTTAGGAACGATTAATAAAACTACGAATTTTTCAAATTGCCTACTATCTGAAACGTGCTGATTAAAGGGCTAGCCATTGCATTATCCACTTTCAATCGAACTCCATCAGTAGCCGGGAATTCAATATCTTTCGCAGAGGCCCTGCCTTCCAGAATGATTCGTTTGTAGCCGATATGTTTGCCCGAAAAAACCTCAATCCATCTGCCATCAACCCGGCATTCAATGGTATATCCATCAATACGCTGACCCAGTGGGATATATTCCTGGATAATAAAACCATCGATTTCCTGAACCGACCCCAGGTCAATCTCAATAACAGCATTCTTAAGGGCGTCATCGGTGGCAAAGTAGCTTTCGTAGTCGCCATCGATTAGCAATTCAGGAGCATATTCAGCGGCATCTCCCCTTTGGCTGCCATCTGTAACTTTTACATCCTCAGATCTGGCCAGATCATTGCCATTCAGTTGATCAACCCACTGTTTAAACTCGGTAAGTCTTTCTATTGTTTCCTCATCTATCAAGCCATCGGTATTTGGTGAAACGTTCATTAAGGGAGTAACGCCATAGGCTACGGAGCTTAGATAGTAGTCCTGAATTTGTTCCAGGCCAATAACAGGCGTATTGTTATGAAACCAGTTGCCCTGCAGGATAAGAGATGGTTCGGATGGATACCAGCGAAGTGTATCCTCGATCTCGACCCGGTAATTCTGATCGGGCCCGATTCCGCCATGTGCACCGGGCCAGGCAATGCTTCGATCAGGCAGGTACTTTACCATGGTACCCGATTCATAAACCACTGCATCGGGCTGCGTTTCTTTGATTAAATCGGCAATCTTTTTATAATCCATGTTGAGTTCATCAGCCTGGTAGCCATCAAACCAGTATTCATCAATGGGCCCATAGTTGGTGCTCAGTTCTTTTAACTGGTCATAGTAATAGCTTCCGTAATCTGGGTAGTTCTCCGATCCGGCATATTCAAAATGCTTATCAATGATGGAGACATAGATGCCGAAATAGACGCCCCCTTCCCTGCAGGCTTCCGCAAGTTCCCTTATGATATCACCCTTTCCTTCTTTCCATGGGGAAGACCTTACGCTATGATCAGTGGTTTCCGTCTGCCAGTTACAAAAGCCATCGTGGTGCTTGGCTGTTAAAACAATGCCTTTAAATCCGCCCGCTTTGGCAACTGCCACCCATTGCCTGGCATCAAATTTCACGGGATAAAACTTTTTTGGATCCTCTTTCCCATAGCCCATATGGTCATCGCTGGGATAAAAGGTTTTCATCCCGAAATGGATGAACATAATATACTCGGCTTTATGCCAGTTGAGTTGGGCAGGGTTTGGTACGGGTAAAAATGCCTCAGGTGCCTGTACGGGCTCCTGGTTGACACATCCAAACACCAGGACTGTACTCAATAAAGTCAGAATAAGCTTGCTTTTCATTTCAGTAGTATGGTTTCGATGGACTGGTTTCCAATTTTAAGTTGAAGTACCCCATTCTTCACTTCAATTTCTTCTTCCTCCTCTTCGATGAGGTTGGTCTTCCATGCTTTTTCAAAGCTTTGAGAGAAATTCAACTTTACTTCAGTCTCCTCTTCGTTCAGATTATACAAACGAACTACAACTGCATTTTTATCTTCAGCTTTCTTAAAAGCCGACACGATAACATTTTCACCTTCAATCTCCAGGAAGCTCATGCTTTCATTCAGTTCGGCCGAGGCATATTTGGATGGATCCACAACAGTAAATAGCTTTTCATTGGCTGCTTTACCAGGCTTTACTCCATTTTTCCATCCTGGTTTATGCGAGGTAATGGAGAAGCTGAAACTGTGATTACCTGTCTGGTGGTAATCATTTCCTTCGCCATGGCAACTCCTGCGGGAGGCCAGCAGGATGGGTTGTAAAATGGTATTCCGAAGTCCCTCTTCAGCAGGATCAATGTAATCCATGGCTACGACGCTGGAGGACAGGGTGAGTCCAAAATTATCACCTGAGGCATTTATCCAGTTCTCGATGCCTCTTGGGTGAAGGTCTTTGCATTCGACTTCATAGCGCTCTCCGGCAGCTCCGGCCATTTCATCTTTTCCAACTTCCACCACGCCAAAGGGTGCCTCGTATGCAATGTCTCCATTTTCCATTTGCAGAGGCATGGCCATCCGGAACTCCCGGAACATGGTCCCATCCCAGTTCATCAGCTTCACATCAAAATCAACCTTCTTTATTTGATGCCAGAAGGTGATTTCCAACTCAGCCACTGCATGGGCTATGGGCTGTCGGTATTTATAGGAGGTGTAAACCGGCCCATCAGCTGCCATTTCCCATGTTGTGTTGTAATTGCCAGTTTTGTCAAAACCTTCCATATCGGGCTGCTGGACCGCATCAAATTCTCCTGCGCCATTTCCTTCTGACTTCATAGTAAAGATCTCTCCGGCCTTAAAGAAACTACTCTCAATGAGCTCCTGATTGAGTTCTTTGTCGAACAAGCTGCTAAGGCCTCCATCTGCCAGCTTTGCTATATAGAAGTCATTCTCAAATTCAGTGTTAAACACTTTTCCCATGCGTATCTCTGCATCATCTGATGGCAGGATGTAATAGGTCTCATAACCAATGGAAGGGACATTTGATGCAACAAAAGTGATTTCTGCAGAATTCAAAAAACCACTATCGTCTCTGACAATATTGTCAAGCTGAACTGCAACTTCCTTTCCTGTTCTATCAAGCAGTTTGATTGACCTTGCCGCCTTTTCATCAAGGCTTATTTGGGCTGTAACAGGGCTTGTCCGGTCCCAGCTCAAGCTATTAAATACCACAAGAGGAATGCCTTTTTCCCGGGCCGTATTGACCTTTCCCGCAAGAGCCTGCAGGGAGTTAGCCAATAATCTTTCTGCTTTGTTATGCGCATCGGCATAACGATTCAGGAAAATATCATCGGTACTCTGTCCTCCTTTTCCTCCCCAGCCATGATCCGGATATATTTTAGATTCCCAGGCCTGAGAGAATAATCCCACCGGATACTTCGAGTAAGAGCCGTTTGACAATGCATCTGCAGTGGCAAACTTTTCAGCTGCAGGCAGTAAAATATCCGCCTGCCTGCTGTGGTCCAGGGCCCAGTGATGGGACGGCCCGTGAATGTAGATCCAGACATTGGGTCGTTCCCCCATAATGGAAGGCAACTGCTTCGTAGACTTTCTGATCTGCGTAAAAAACTTATCCAACGTGGAGAACTTTATGGTGGGTAAGCGAACTGCAAGTTTCTCTCCATCCTCATTTTCAACCTCCTTCAGGTTGTTCCATAGTTGAGTAAAGGGATCCAGGTTTTCCACGGGCCTGGGATCCCAGATAAACTCAAAATTTAACACCGCCGGCATAACCGTTTCTTTTCCGGGAATATCGTTATAGCCATTGCTCCAGATCAGAGCCTGACTTGCCAGTTCCTTTATGGCCATTTCATCTGGCTTTCCAAGGATATTGTAAAAGTCGATGTAGTGCCCCGGCGAATAAGTGGTCACGGAAGATCCATCGGGACTGTACCAATCAAAAACACCCCGTTCATGCCGACTGATAAACATGTTATCCACTCCGGCCTTTGCCATAAGCTGTGGCATTTGCATGGCCCTGCCCGGGACATCGGAGTTGTAATAGGAGGTGGCATTGTAGCCGTCAAATTCCTTTTTCAGCCAGAGCTTTCCCAGGTAGAACTGACGTGCAAGCGATTCCGAGAAATACATCTCTTCATAGGGCTGCGTATAGGTTGAGCCAATGAGCATTCTGCCCTCATGCAGGCGCTTTGTTATTTCCTGCTTCCTCTCGGGATGCCGGATAATGTACTCCTGGATAATGGAAGCCTGCTCAATATCCATCTCAAAGGAGGCATCTGTAATCAAACGATCCATGAAGGGGGTGATCCATTGTGTGTCTCGCATGACCACACACTTTTCGATCTCATCCACCCAACCCAGGTCCTGGTGCGTGGTCAGGGACAGGAGGATACTTCCATCGGCAAGGGGCGACCGGGCGACCTTCTTCAGGACCTCAAATGTTTCGTTGCTCACCTTCAGAGGCCTACTCTCCTGTGCTTTTACTGAAAAAGAGCAGAAGCCAATTAGAACGAACAGACCTGCAGTTTTCTTCAAGATATGTGCCTTTATCATGGTTCTTTGACTTTCAATTACTTCATTTTATAGGTTTCAACTGCATGCTTACCAAGCTCCAGTTGCAGAATCTTACCTTCCTGGCCAAGCTTCTCCGGATTTTCCTCAATCATATCCGTCCTGGAAATGGACTTTACCTCATTGCTTAGATTTATTTGAACAGTTTTATCCTTGCCTTCAGCTTCCTGTAGTCGGAAAACCATATCGGCATCATCCTCTGCCTTTTTTATGGTAGTAATGACTGCAAAGGGATCCGAAGTGCTTACAAAGCTATGTTCGATGGGCAGTTCTCCTTTTTGTTTTTTGGCTCTGATCAGCGGGCGTAGGGGATGATTGCTTTCAACTCCGAAGTGGAAGGCCTTAAGCCATCCTTCCTCATGGGATCTAATTGAAAATTTAAATCTATGGCTGCCTTTCTGGTGATACCAGTTTCCTTCGCCATGGCAGCTTTTATGGGTGGATAAGAGGACCGAATTTAGAACAGGGTAGGGGGCCGAGCTCATACTGGGATCGATCCAGTCGGCGCTTACCACATCGGTGGACATGGTGAAGCCAAATCCGCTCCCGTTGGCGGTCATGAAGTTCTGGATCTCCCGGGGGTGAATTTCTTCTGATTTCTGACGATAGGTCCCTCCCCAGGCGGAACCTCCTGGACGCATTGTTAACTCATCTTCACCCACATGCACCATGCCCATGGGAACATCGTAGGAGATCTGGGCTTTCTCTTCCATATTCAGTGGAAACATTACCCGTAACTGACGGTTGTGGGTGCCAGGCCAATCGGGGATGATGTACTCCAGGTCTATTTGTTTCTTCTGATGGAAGACAGTAATGATCTGTTGCACGGAAAAGTTGTCCATTTTATATTCAGACATATACCTGGAATAAACAGCTCCGGATTCAATGAGGCTCCAGCTGCTTTCCTTCTGATGAGCGCGCTCCATTCCGCCGTAATTTGGGGCGGTTATGGTCACAAATTCACCTGCTCCATTTCCTGCATACCCCATGTGAAACAAGTCGCCCGCCACCATGGCTGTTGTATTAAAGACATCTTTTTGAAGTGCTTTATCATATAAGCTGGTAATTCCTCCCTGTCCCAGGTGCATGGTGTAATACTGATTGTCGCAAAAGTTTGAAGCAGTGGATATATCAGCACCGGATCTCTTACCTTTTTTAATGTTGAAGGTCTTATAGCCAATGGAAGGTATATCCTTAAGGCTAAAAACCAGTTCTTTATTGTTCTCTGAGTTAATCAGCTGGGTGGGAATTTCTTCCCCCTTACCGTCAACCATAAGCCAGTCCTTTCCTTTCAGATGCGAAATATCAACACGGGCGTACCCATCTCTGCTCCATGACAGATCATTAAATACAATGATATTCTGAGAATTCTTCAATTCCACTTTATCTGCAATACTATTCAAGGAAGCATTCAGCAACTCTTCACCAATTTCATTGCCCTGTTCAAGTGATACACGGAACAGACTGTCGGTAATATGCCCGTTCTTGCCTCCCCAGCCATGGTCGGGGTAAATGGCCTTGTACCAGGCCTCAAATAGTTCCTTTTGCGGGTAAGAAGAGAAATCGCCGCTTAGCTGACAATCGATGGCAGAGAATTTTTCGGCAGCGGGAATACTCACCGCAGCTGCCTTTTTTGCCTTAATGGCCTGGTAGTGTCCCGCACCATGAATGTAAAGCCAGAGGTTGGGGCGCTCGCCGTAAATGGAATCAATCTTTGCTTCGGGTACATCCACTTCGTGCAGGAACTCCAACGCTGTGGAGTGCCCGATTTCCGGCATAAGCATTCCACTTTTTTGAGCAATCTCATTCCATCCCTCAATGATTCCCCTGTAGGATTGGGGACCGCCAGCATCAGCGCTGATTACCACGCTGTAGTGAGGAGGGATATTTCTCTCGCGGTAATATGCATTCCATCCTTTCAATATTTTTGCCAGCTCGTGCATGGCTGTAATTGCATCTTCATCAAGCACTTTGTGATGGTAGTGATACCAGCCGTAGTTTCCCGGACTGTAAGTGAAAACACTGCTTCCATCGGGACTGTACCAATTATAGAATCCCTCTTTCATCCGGGAAACAAAGAGGTAATCGATGCCGGATTTTTTGAGAATTTGCGGAACCTGTAAGGAACGGCCCGGTACATCAATGTTGTAGGCCACATGGGCATCCATACCGGGCAGGTTCTTTTTGATCCATCGCCTTCCCAGGTAGGTTTGTCGAACCATTTGCTCGCCCGATTCCAATCCTTCGTAGGGTTGGGTAAAGGTGGCTCCCCATTCAAAATTTCCACTTTTGTATGTTTCAATGAGGGCTTGTTTGCTTTCGGGTGCATCCTCAAAGGTTTCCATGAGATTGAGAGTTTGCTCCATCTCAAATTTGAAATCGCTTTCCTTTTCGATAAGGTCCAGGGCAGGCAATACAATATCATGCACACGCTCCAAACGACAGCTATCCGGCGTATTCATCCAGCCAATATCCTGGTGAGAAGAGACAATCACATGAACCTTTCCTTCTCCGAAGTAATCCCAGTCAGCCGGGATCAGGGGTTCGAAATGCTGCCTGCTCACAACATTCTTCTTGCCTTCCGATCGGGTGACTTCAATTATTCCCGGATTGCCAACAAGCGGTAAGAAGATTTGCACCGTACCGTTTTCGAGTTCTTTCAGAGTAAGTTCCTTACCATTGAAACGCACCTTTACACCCCCGGCTGAATTCAGGCCTGAGATTATTGCTCGGACCTTATACGACCCTTCTACCAGCTCATATTTGTAGGGCTTTTCGTAGGAAAACTCCAGCATTTTTTCCGGCGATTTTCCAGAAACGGTCTGAAGCAGAAAAGTAACTAAAATTGCTATTTGAACGACTCTTTTCATATGCTGCTATTTTCCTTATTTGATATCAAGCTGATAAGTCTCAATTCCGTATGGTGAAATTTCTATCTTGTCGATCGCTTTCGGATTTTCTTCTATAATATTCGTATGCTGCAGGTTTTCTAAGTCAAAGAATGATTTCAGCTTAACTGTTGCTTCTTTACCTTCTGCATCGTACATACGCGCCACAATCCCATCACCCTCTTCCGCTTTTTTTATGGTGGTAACTATAACGTTTTCCTTATCAATGCTGAAGAACTCCATGTTTTCAGCCAGGTCTGCTTTCACGGACCGTTCGGGATTAACAACCACTTTAAGGGGTTCGTTAAATTGTTTCGAAATACGCGTTCCATCAATGGCTCCGGCTTTGCTTGAAGTTAAGACATGACTGTACGAATGATTTCCTGCCTGGGAATACTCATTGCCTGCACCGTGACAGGATGTTCTGCTTGCCAGCAATACATGTTGCAGCAGGTCTGCATCCCCGTCCTGTGTGGGGTTAATCCAGTCGGCAGCAGCCACCGAAGAACTTATGGTGATACGGATATCATTGTCACCTGCTGAAATCCAATCCATAATGGCCCGGGGATGTACGTCCTTACACAGCGGGGTATAGCGTTCCCCGGCACTGTTGATTTCGTTTTTCCCGACTTCTACCGTTCCAAAGGGAACTTCATGTTTAACGGTTGAGTTTTTAATGGCTACCGGGTAAGCTGTCCTGAATTCGCGGTACAGGGTTCCATCCCAGTTTACCAGGCGATTATCGAATTGAATGCGTTTTAACTGGTGATAGATGGTTACCTTTTGCTCCACCCGGGCATGTTTAATTTCCTGTTCCAGTTTATAGGTCGAATACACATCGCCGGATTCCAGCAGCTCCCACTTTGCTCCATGGGTTCCCACCTGGTCAAAGTCCCTCATAAATGGTTGCTGCACATCGCCGAATTCACCGGCCCCGTTTCCTTCCGACTGGAGTGTAAATATCTCTCCCACTTTGAATTGACGGGTAGTAAACAAGCTCCGGTTCAACTCCTTATCGTACACATTCTCAATGCCTCCATCGGTGAATGTTACTTTATAATGGTCGTTTTCATAAACAGGATTGTAATCCGAAGCTTCTGTAGAGATATTACTTTTCATCTCCGGCTTCACATAGTAAGTTTTGTAACCAATGGACGGAATATTTTCGGCAATAAAAACAATCTCCGCATTTTTGATACTTCCATCCGCATATGTGGTGACTTCGGCAAATTGAACGGGTACTTCTTTTTTGTCTGAGGTTCTTACACTGAGCCCCTGCGCTTTGCCCCTGGGGAAATCCAGTCTAACCCTGACAGGGTCGGTTCTTTCCCAGCTAAGGCTGTTAAAGAGGACCACAGGAATGCCCTTTTTCTCTTCGGTCTTCACCCGGCGGGCAATGAAAGAGGTGGCATCATCCAAAAGCTTCTCTCCGATTACCTGCGACTCCACCAGACGCTCCTTGAATAAATTATCGGTGATGTCTCCATCGTGTCCGCCCCAACCGTGATCGGGATAGATTTTTGACTGCCAGCCGGCATCTAAATCTTCGAAAGGGTAGGGCATCTTGTCTTCATCTAGAAGTGAGGCCACACTCAGGAATTTCTCTGCTGCCGGTAGCAACTTGGAAGCCTTCCGGCTGGCCGTTAAAGCATCATGGTGGGCCGGACCATGAATATACACCCAGACATTGGGACGTTCGCCCCAGAGGGTATCAATGCTTGTGGCATGTTGTTCGGCCAGTGGCATATACTCATCCACGGTCATCAGCTCCATGTGCGGGAAGTACACCTTCTTCTCCCTGTCATTTACATCAAGAATGCTATTGGTATTGTTCCAGGTTTCGATAAAATCGGAATAATCGATGGCCGGAAGCATGTCCTGGCTGGACAGGAGGGGCGTCTGTGTTTCTCCGCCTTCAAAGTAGCGGCTCCACCAGACCACCTGTTCGGTCCCGTATTTAAGCTTTTCCGACATGTCTTTGGAAAGATGTATAATGTCTTCCCCATAGTGTCCGGGAGAATAGGTGAAAACGGAACTTCCATCGGGACTTGCCCAATATGTAAGGCTCCGGGCATGACGGCTAATTATCATATAATCCACACCTGCCTTTTTCAGGATCTGGGGGAACTGCATGGTTTTTCCGGGCACATCCACATTCCAGTATACCTTTGAATCGTATCCGTCGAAAGTTTTCTTTACCCATAGTTTACCCAGGTAAAGCTGACGTACCAGGTCCTCTGGCCCATACATATCTTCGTAGGGGCAGTTATAGGTGGCCCCCACAGAAAGCAATTTCCGGTTGAGCAGGGTTGCTATCTTTTCCTGCGCATCAGGATGACGTTCCATATACTCCCGCAGCATCAGACCATCTTCAATATCAAATCCATAATCAGGACGCGCAAAGGCATCATTGATAATGGGAGTTAGCAACATGGTATCACGCATGATAATACATACTTCGGGACGGTCGACCCAGGCAATATCCTGATGACTGGAATTCATCATGGAGATCAGGCCCTTTTCATATTTGCTATCAAAGAAGGGTTCATAGGCACTGTAGTATTCCGGCCGGAAACGCTTTGTAAAATCAGCCACCCAGCCATTCTGGGCATGAGCGTGTGAGGTATAAAAGAATTCTCCCTTAACTACATTTTCATTGATTTCTCCATTTCCCTTCTCAAATTCAACGCTGAATTTTTCCTCGCCGTAGAGGATTTGAAAGGTTTTTTCTGGCGCTGATGCAGTAAGCTCTGCTTTCGCCATTTCGCCCTGCAGTTGAAAAGTTGCCTCCTTGCTTTCTACGCCATCGGAAATAACTGAGACTTTTTCACCGGCCAGATGCATTGGTGCTACAACCAGCAATTTGTCGTTAAACTGTTTTACCGAAAAGGAAACATCTTGCTGTGCAACATCCTTTAACCACTGAATGGCGTTAGGGACCTTAAAGAGCATAAACCAGCCGTTTGTTCCTTTTGCCTGACCGGTAACAGATATCCTGGCCCTTTCCCCTTTTTGCACCATGCTTGCGGGTATAATGAGTCGAAAGGCTCCCACGCCATCGCCATTGTGGTCTCTGCGGAATATATAGTATATGGCATCTCCGTTTCCGGGATTCTCCAGGATCTGAATATTTCCGTTTTCATCGGGCATAAAGCTTAACAAGGGCTTGCCATTTACTTCAATATCATAGGGTTCCCGGAGATTCAAATCAATATCGGAATAGAAGAAGAAGCTTACCATCTCTTCCTTAAAATCAGCAGGAACGGTTGAGGTGTAGAATGAAAATCCCACTTTCCCGGTGGAGGCGCGGGCAATCATGGAGTGCCTCACATCATCTCTCAGGGAAGGGTAGGTATACATCCCTCCATCAATCTGCTCGGAGTAACCTTCCAGGTTGTTCTTACAAATCTGATACAGATTGTAGTTTACATTAATGCTATGGATTTGAGTCTTCCCGGCACTTTCGTGTGCTTTCAAACTGCTTGAAGCAAACAGTAAAATACTTAGAATTATAGCCTTAGGTAAAGTCTTCATATTATCTTATTTTCTTATTGTAATGCTTTAATTGCGGCGCCTATCATATCCATCCCAACAGACTGACAGACGGCATTCTTATTCTTCTCGACCATTGTAGATAAATCCCATGTATGCACATCGTCGGCCAGTCCCCATAGTTGGCGAAACTGTTCCATGTAGATTTGATCATTTTGCGCTGTGGTATACTCGGGCTGAAATTGATTGTTTTCTTCATTTCGTGTTTCCCAGATAGCCTCTACCGAATTCAGAACAGCCTGGTCCAGGTTGACACCAAGTAGGGACTTTTCTTCTTCAGAGCCCAGGTAGCGCATCATAATACCGCGACCGGCCACATAATCACGTCCATGTGCATGGCCGAAGCTGGATAAGCACGGGGCCTCCCGAATAATCCCATCCACATCAGCGACCAATGCATTCTCTACCCCTTTGCCGATTAAGAGGATAATGCCTCTTGCCTCTTTTTCAAACAGATTCACTTCAAAGGCAGGATCCAGTTCATATTTAGAAATGTAGGCTGCCAGATCATCCTTAACAGCGATCATATCAGTTATGGCAGCCACCAGCATGCCCTGATCTCCTGTCCATACCCAGCCTTCCGCCCAGGGCGGATGGATTTTGTCGGTATAGCCGGAGCCTTCAAACTCGGCCATGGGACGTTCCTGTACCAGGGCGCCCGCGGTAGATAGCTGCTTCAGGAATTCATATTCTTCAAGCTTGAACCACTCCGTAAACCAGAGCCACTGGGCATAGGTCATCTCCAGGTATTTTTCCCTGTCTTCACGGTTTTCAGCTCTTGCAAGCCTGTATATCCGGGATGAGAGGAGGAATAAGAGCACATTGGTAACCGTATTCTTCACACCCAGACTCTGGCCATTGGCATCTCCGTTCCGGCATCCATGTGGTACCGGCAGGGCATCTGGAGTATGATCATAAGCGGCATCCCTTTTTTGCTTCCAGCACAGCTCATCGGACAGGTGCCAGAATTTATCTGCCAGCTCCTGTTCTCCCTGGCCAAGAAGGAAGATCCTGGCGTTCAAGGCCTGCAATCCCCACCAGCCAAAATCATCGGCCCACATGGCACCGGCATCCACTGAAAGGAAGAACGCCAGATTCTGCTCCAGCATTTTAACGATCTTCGCATTCATTTCTATAACTTCCGGATCTTCCGGCCAGCGTTGATGTATGGCACCGGCAAATACCAGACAGGCATCAAAGGTATTTCCACGCTTCCAGAAATCGTTGAAATCCCAGACCTCTTCAAAGCGCTTAAAGGCAAGTAAGGCTTGCAGCTTTAGCTGGGCTTCTAAATCCGGTTCATCGCTGGAACATGATATGAGAGGCATCAATCCGGAGAAGGCCATTCCTGAAACTCCCGTTACGCGTATGAATTCTCTTCTGTCCATGTGTTTATCTATAAAGTTAGCTCTTCGCCTTCTGGCGTAATCATCAGCAATTCTTTAATCCTGACAAGTCCATCCTGTTCTGGCAATTTCGATTTGGGCAGATCCTCCTTATTCACGTATATCATGATGCCATCCGCTGTTTTGTTTTCACCGAAATCAACATAGTAATAATTCTTAATGGTGGAATCTGCGGTCACAGTGGGATTTTCGACTTCAACCAGTGTTTTATTGTGTCTGAGAAAAACCTTGAAATCTTTCTGAATTGGCATCATCTCACGCTCATCACCCACTAATACAAGGCCTTTGAGTTTGGTATCTTCTGCCAGATTAACCCCCAGCCAGACGTCAGCAGGATTTTCCCTGGTTTTTCCACCATACTGTTTCGAGACCCATTGACTATTTTTTGTACCATCGATTGCCATGGCTGCGCCATAGGCATCTCCATAATCAGATTGGCTTAATCCCTGGCTTACTACGACCATTCGTCTATGCCTGAACCGGGCTTTTTCTTCACCCGGTTTATACAGGGCTACATTAATAATCTTGCTTTCATCGATATCAAATTCACCTGTGTATTTTTCAGCTTCCTTTGCTCCCCTGGAGTCTTCAGTGGAATAATGCAACTCGTAGCCAGGCTCAGTACATTCAATACCTACTGTTGCTGTGGGTCTGAAATCCTCAAAACGTTCAGATGCATTGGTGTTATAGCTTATACTAACAGGAGCAAGCTCCATAAGGGCAAATGCAGGATCGGAGTATTCTCCTTTGTTTCCCTGATTATCTACAGCACAAATCCTATAATAATAGGCTTTGTTAACCTTAGCTGTTTTATCGGCGTACATCTGGCGATTCAATTCCGAGTTACTGTACTTTTTTGAGAAAAACATGGAATCTTGTGACGGAATCAGTGTATGGATCATGTTATCGGCATTCGGCATAAACTCCGCTGTCTCCCCCCTGTGAATCATGTACTTGTCAACATCCTTCTCATAGTTTGTATAAAACCAGAGGTTGATATAGTTCTCGGGAGCTAAAGGCGAAACATGCACGGTATAAACACCCTGTACCTTCATGGGTAGGGCGTCAGCCACACTAGTTGGCAATGTGGTGCATTCGATTACCTCTGACACCTTGCCTTGATTGTTGAACCTGTCAACCGGAACTACTCGGTAATAATATCTGGTATCTTCATCCAAACGCATATGCCCCCAACCGCCAAAATTCAATTCAGTCTTATCCAGGTAGGTCCTTCCTTCAGTAGTTCCAATGAAATTCAGTGCGCTTGCCTTACATGCTGCATCCTGGCTTCGGTACACCTTGAAATGACTTACTTCACTGGAGTTATCCCACACCCAATCCAGTTTTATTTCGGCATTTGAAACCGCTGTTGCTGTTAAGTCCCGGACTCCTGCAATTTCGCCCGGCTTGCTCAGTACGCGTATGGTTTTGATCCCATGCCCCTTAATTTCAAATTCAACTTCGTTATTATCGTTCACAGTAAGTTCTTCCAGGTCGTTTTCAATCAGGCTAAGTGCATAGGCTTTACTAATAGTTTGATTGAGATCCAGCTTCATCTTAACCATGGATGTTTTTCCTTCCAATTCAAAAAAGCGCATTACAAATCCCTCCCCATTTGCCTCAGCCTTTTTTAGGGTTGAGCAAATCACATTGTCCCTGTCAACTGTTAAGAATGACCTATGGTTCTCAAAAACCCCATTTTTGTTTTCAGGAAGGTATTGCGGAATAATTGGATGAGAGGTTTCCCAGGCAAATTTGTACGCTTGCCCTTTCCGCCAATTACCCTTGTGGCTGCTAATGTAAAATGTGAACCTCTTATTACCTGGCTGGTCAACACGGATATTCGTTTGAAAGAAATTATTCATCAGATACAGGAACATATTACTGGTTTCAGGTTTTACTATTTCCTCTTTCGGTTTACTACCACCATTATCCCAGAAGCCAGGACGAGGATGTCCATATTCTATCAGGGCGCTTTCGATGCTTGAAAGGGTTACTCCAAACTCATCATTGGAGGCATCGGCAAAGTGTTGGATAGCGTAGTAAGCTGATTCAGAGGCTTCGAACTGTAAATCTTTATTGCCGGGTTGGGTAACGGCACCTGCCAACTCGTGGTGATGCTGGTAATCAGGCACACTAACAGGAATTGCACAGAATGAAGCTTCCTTTAGATGCCTGATCCAGCTACCCACCAATTCTTCTCCGTTTGAAAGTTTATCAACTTCCAGTTCAAAATCTATTTTCTTCGCTTTATGATGGAGGTAGATCACAAGCTCCACCTTGCTCGTTAAAAATGCTTTTTGGCTGATATGAATTTCATCCAGCAGATTGCCCTTGAAATATTCGATATGGGTAAAATCAGTTTTTTTCCATTCTTTACTGTAATGGTCGTAATGAATGTATTCGCCCAGCGCATAAGGAGAACTCTTATCAATCAATTCTCTTCCCAGTTGCTTATCGAATAAAGCTGCAATCCTATTTTTCTCCCGGTCGATTGTTAAGCGATAAAATCCATTCTCAAATTGCTCACCGCTATTCACTCTTGAACTCTCAGAAGGTTCTTTTTTCGCTTTCTTAATTGTATAGGTAAGGTATCCCATGGAGGGAATTCCCTCAGCATAGAATGCCAGTTGCCCATTTGTTAGTTTTTGGACCTCAAGGGCTTTATTTGTTTCAGGGTCTATCAACTGAAAGTATTCGAAAGGTATATCAGAGGAATCAACATATACCATTTCATTCCTTTCCCAATTCAACGGGTTATATACGACCAATGAACTCGACCTGGTATGGATTTGGCTTGCAATTTTTTCAAGAGAACTATCAAGGGCTTTCTGCTTATATTCAATGGCCTCATCAATAAGCGTTTGATGCATAAGCCGCTCGGTTTCATAGTATTTGTGATCGCCTCCGCTTATGGCTCCATTGGTATGTTCATGGTACATAACAGTGCGGTTATAGGCCTGGAATATATCTTTTTCGGGGTACCCTCCACATAAAGCCATTGCCACACTGGCAAACTTTTCAGACGTGGGAATTTCATAGTTCACCCGTCGTGCTTTGCTAAGCAGGTCAGCATCCGTGGCATCCTGGTCGTCCCAGCTGTCGGGTGCATCCTTTGTTGTTTCGTGTACGTTTTCGGGATCCAATTGCTGGGCAACATCATCAAAAAAGGAGCTGACTAGCGAGCACCTAAGTTTCGGATACTCGTATTTTTCATTCCATTTCCTTATATAAGCTGCATTATCCAGGGTGGGATCGGCAAAATCGTGACTGTCGTAGGCAAGAATGCAATCGTACTCCCAATCTAGATCTACATGACGGTTTATCAGGTAAGCCACGCCTTCCCTGTCCCATGATTTAACCTTGTTTGGTGAGTAATAGGAATCGGTTCTGCACAGTGTCCTGTTTTCAGTATCGCCATCGGGACTTTTCCAGTAAAAAACAGGCAAGTCGTATAAATCATTCAGGCAGTTAGGATAATTACTCCCATGCATCAAATAGGGTATTTGTGCCTCTTTCATAAAAAGCGGCCACGACCTTGTAATTCCTGTTACATCATTAATAATAGCCACTTTGGCAGGATCAATATCCAACTTATCAATTACATATCTATTGGGTGTGTAGAAGCTGCGTGCCAGTACCTCATAACCTGCCATTTGCGAGGAGATGGTGTTATGAATAGCTGCGATACCAATACGCCCCTCCTGAATTCGCTTTTCAAATTCTCTTATTTTCTCGGGAGTTTGTTTCGAGATCCACCGGATCAGGGGCTCACTGGTTTCCACATTCCATCTGAACTTGTCATTTTCGGGCCATGTGTCTGTTTCTTTACATAAATCAAGGGCAATATCGATCCCACCTTCCCGGTTGGCCCGCCTTAGATTTTGATAATAGGTAATAAATCCCAGATCCTGGTGTGACACGGCAGCATAATAGACCTTCCATTTTTTTTGCGGTAGCCAGAGCATTTCTTTTTCAGCCAACACCTTATCCTTGGCATCGAGCAGCTCGAACTTCACAGTTGAAGGTTGTGAAATATCAATGACTTTAACATCAATGGTATTTCCACCAGTCATACAGGTATCCCAGCCATCAGAATAGGATTCAAATCCTTCAACACTAATCCGGACTTGAACCGGGGCTTCTTCGCCTGTATTCTCTACCGATATTTGTACTAACTGCTTTAAAGGCTCCCCTTTCTCCACTTTTGGGAAAAATGGAGTTGGCCGGACATCAACAATCTCCAGCTGCGCAATGGCTGTTGCACACAAAGAAAAGAGAACAAATGCACCAATTAGTCTTTTCATACACGAATTATGGTTCAGTGATTTCTCTGATTTTTCACAGGTTTAATATCTTGAAATTCGATGGTGTATTACTCATTATTATTTACCATTACGCGACGCTTCTTCTTTCATTAATTTGATCGCTTTTCCCAGGGCGCCTGCTGCTCCAAGAAAGGTATTGGATCCGTGTGGCTGATGATCCAGAACAGAGTACCACTCATAAAAACCATCGTTTTTTATAACCCTGTCCAGGAACGGGCTTATTTCCTGGTAGGCTAATTCCAAATGCCCGGTTTTTATCATAGCTTCGATAGCTCTTCCTCCCCACCAGGTCCAGTCAGCAGTATTGACATATATGTACGGATCAGCACCAGGATTGATGAAACTACCTAAGGGATAAGGTGGGTAATTAATAACACCAATGGTCATGGAGCCTGAGATCTTTTTAATCTCAAGCATCTTATTGAATGATGCTTCGATCTCACTTTCATTTAATATCCCTGCCAGAATAGCATATACGGTGCCGCCCATGTAAAAAATCTCATCTTCATTAAATCCTGAAAACGGTGAATCCTCCAAATACACATGAGGTATAAATTTTTGATTCTTTTCATCCCAAAGATGTTTTTTTACATTCGCGACAATTGCCTGCTTTTCATTGCTCCAGATTTTGTACTTCTCATCATCATCCTTTATCCATTCCAGGTATTTATTAATGGCAAGAGCATAGAGTGCATTGTCATATACATCTATACACCAATGCGTATCCTCAGTAATAAAGACACCCCAGGGACTCTCCGGCTGAACATCAGTCCAGTCGATAGTTGTGGCACCAATGAGTAGTCCATATTCCTCAGAAAACATGTTCTCATTTAAAAATTTAAGCGCCATCTCACAGCTCTCAAGCACCGTTTTCCCATTCTTCTCCTCATACAAAATCTGTGTATCCCCGGTCGATTTAATATACCTGGCAATGGCGAGTATTAAAGAGGATTCCTGGTCGGTCTCAACCGTATTTTTATGTGCCTTGTAGGCTGGTGCTGTTTCAGAATAAATATAATCGTAACCAGCTTCAGTATCTATTTCTGTATAACCATCTACGATGTTGCCATCCTCTCCCTGGAAATCAAAAAACAATAATAGCCTTTCTTTGATTACTTCTTTTGAATTTACTTCAAGGGCAACTTCAACAAAAGTTGCAAAATCCCTGATCCATGTCTCCGGATAATTACTGCCTGCTTTGAACTCACCATCCTCAGGTTTCAGGGTTTCTTTTGCCCTCTCAAAAACTGTATCAAGTCGTTTGTCTTCGAGAATTCTCGTTGCTAGATCTGAGTTTAGAGGTTTTTTATTTCCTGAACAAGAAACCAAGCTTATTACAAGGGCAAATGCTATTACAAGATGTTTCATTGCTGTTTGATCTTTTTAATTATCTCCAAACCTTCTCTATTTCTTCCAGGGACTTTCCCTTTGTTTCAGGAATCATTCTCAATACAAATGGTACCGGAATACAAAAAAGTGCAAATACAAAGAAGGTGCCTGCCGGTGTTATATTCTCCAGCATCCAGGGAACAAACTGCCCTATAATTGCTACCGCTATCCATAAGGCAAGTGTTGCGATGGACATGGCTCGTCCACGAATATTTGTAGGGTATATTTCGGAAAGCAGTACCCAGACAACCGGCCCGACCCCAATGGCGAATGAGGCACAAAAAGTAAGGATGAAAATCAGGATGATTACCCCACTGGTCATTTTCAGAAGAAAGAGAAGCCCGACAATAGCAAGCGAAATGATCATGCCGGTAACACCTCCAAGCATCAGCTTCTTTCTGCCGTATTTATCGATTTTCATAATGGCATAAATCGTTGCAATAACATTCACAAAGCCAATAATTACCTGTCCTCCCAAAGCATCACTCAGTTGGAGCCCTGCTTCTTCCATAATCCTTGGGCCATAGTATATAATTGCATTGATGCCTGTGAATTGGGATAATATGGCCAGGAATATCCCGGCAAACATGGCCACCCGGATTCCCGGGCGAAAAAGAGCTTTCCATGAGCCCTTCTCTTCAGTTTTAATGGCTTCGTTTATGGAAAGCAATTCTTTTTCAGCCAGAGAACTGCCATTTATCCTTGTTAAAACCACTCCGGCCTGCTGGTTCTTACCCTTGGAGGCAAGCCACCTGGGACTTTCAGGAATGAAGAACATGGTGATTGAAAACACCACTGCGGGCAGCACTTCGGACCCAAACATGGCCCTCCATACTTCCTCAGAAAATATCCTATGCAGCAATTCATTCTGAAGTTCAAGACCTGAACTGTTCTTTAGCAGCCAGGCATTGGAAAAATAGGCAAACAAAATACCTACGGTTATTGCAAATTGATACAATGCCACCATCCGGCCCCTTATTTTTGCCGGACTAACCTCGGAAATGTATAGTGGCGACAACATGGAAGCCACGCCTACACCAATACCTCCAAGTAGTCTGAATATTATTAATTCGGTATGCGAGGCTGAAATTGCACAACCAAGAGCTGAAATGGAGAATAACAGGCCCGAGGCGATCAGGGCCCATTTTCTGCCCAATCTGTCGGACAATTCACCTGCAATGGATACTCCTGCTATACAGCCCACCAGGGCAGAACTTACAAACCATCCTTCCATGGCGGCATCAAGTGCAAATTTTGCTTTCACAAAACTGATGGTTCCTGATATCACGGCAGTGTCATATCCGAATAGAAATCCTCCCAGGGCTGCAGTCAGGGCAATAAATAGTAAATAGGAATTGTTGGTTTGCTGGTTCTTCATGTTCTTAGTTTCTAGGTATAAGTTAGTCTGATCCTGTTGTCGTCTATTGAATTATTATTTCATCCACAAACAACCAGGCTTCGTTTCCCGAGAAGTTATGCCACACAGGATTGTATGCAATGTTTTTTGCAAAAACCCTGATATATCTGCAGCTGGTTTTAGTAAAGGAAGTTGTTAAGTCTGACTTTTTTGAATCCAGGCGCTGCCATTCCTTTATTGTTTCCAGGCGTCCGGCCAATTTGAAATCCTCTCCGTTTTCAGAAGTATAAACCTCAATATAATTGGGGAAAAACACCCAATTTCCAACGTTCTGCAGACATCCGACTGCCACAGATTCAACGTCACGTGTTTCTTTCAGATCAATAGTGAGATCCATATCATTGACCAGAAAACCCTGCCATTTTGGTCCCAGGGTAATCTCACCCCGGTAATTATCAATCAATGCAATGTCTCCCGAACTTCCCCACTTATCATGGTATTGTGTATGATATTCCACTTCATAGTCGTTGATTTTTTTGAAATCACGCTGTGCAGTCCCAGTTCCCATATCCTTGCCCGGCATAAACAATGATGCTGTAAGCCTTAGATCTTCTTCTATATTGATTGGGCTTGAATAGAGAGTAGAGTTCTTTGTTGGCAGGGTTCCGTCGCTGGTATACCTGATTTCCCAGTCATTATTGTTCGGATTTATAATGCCAATCTCGTTTCTTTCCCTGAAGCCTGCATTCCCCGTAATCCGTAAAGAACCAATTGTGGTGGTGGTGCTTACCTCCCTTGAGAAGGGCCCAATTTGTTCAGCATCGTCCATTGCAGCCACTTTGTAGTAATAAGTGGTGTAGGGTTGAATATCTTCATCAACATATAACTGGCGATTATATGCTTTCAGAGGACGGGTTACTTTTCCGAAACCATGGGGCGTAACATGTTCAATTTCCTGGCTTACATCCATTTCAGCAAGAACATCTGTGCTGGCCGGAGTAAATCCCTTTTCAGTGCTTCGGTAAATAACATACTTGTTAACATCCTTCTCGATGTTCGTATAGAAGTATATTCCTACGTAGTTGTGATCAGTTATGTGACTCACCAATGTGGAAACCAAACCAAGGACCTTATTGGGTTTTTCATTCACATCCTCTGATTTCCTTGTTGTAATACTTATTTCAGAAGAGATTTCACCCGGCCGGTTATTGATCCCGATGGCTTGAACTTTATAATGATACCGGGTATCCGGTTCGAGGACATTGCTCTGCCAGCCCCTGATATTCAGAACAGGTTTGTCGACAAATTCCAGCTTATCTGTGTTATTGACATACGTTTTCAACGAAGGCTCAAAACCGGGAACTGTACTTCTGAAAACCTTGAAGTAGGCAATATGCTTACTATCTCCCCCGGCTAAATCCCAGCTTAGCTGAACTTTAAAATCGGATACTGCTTCTCCCTTTAGATCAGTTATTTTAGATAGTTCTAACTTGCCCGGGACAACCCTTATGGTTCGTAGCCCAAATGCCGGAATTATGAATTTGAAACTATTCTTTCCTAGCACCTCAAGGGGGTAATTACGGTCAAGCTCAACCAGGTTGGTCAGATTAGCGCTCTCAATTCTGCCCAAAAAATTGGCGCTTACTGTAACTGTCTGTTCTCTTCCACTTTGCTCAACAAAGCGCATGATATAGCCTTCGCCATTGGATTCAGCCGGCTTAATGGTGGAACAAAGCACATCCTCAGTGTCCAGTTCGACAAAAGAATAAGCCTTTGCAGGCAGTGTCCCATTCCTTTTTCCGACTGAAATAAACGCTGTAAGCGGATTGGCAACATCACGTCCGAACAGATGGGCTTTTCCATCCTTCCAGTCTCCTTCATGACTTCTGACTGACCATCTGAATGTCTTCATGCCTGGTTGGGTTTGCCGCACATTGGTAAAGAACATATTGTTCAGAAGGTACAGATAGAAGTGGCTTTCCCCGGCTTTTACCATGATGTTTTCATAATCATCGCCTTTGCTCCAGTAAGCGGGACGTGGTCTGCCATATTCCACCAGATTCGGTTCAACGGTAGCCAGTGTGATACCCCATTCTTCATTGGATATATCCGAGAAATTTTGAATGCCGTAGTAATCAGTAGAGGAGCCAATTGACTGGTCCTCAATGGGCTCCATGATGCCCCCTGCGAGTTCATGTGTAATGGTGAAATCCGGAATGTCAAAGGGCAGGCAATAAAACAGTCCTTCTTTCCCTTTGGGTGAATAGTTTCTGTAATCGGCAAGTGTTCTACCGGAATCATCTTTATCAAGTGCTACTTCAAAATCAATCCGATTGCTGTTTTTATAAATCGTGACTTTTTGAATAATACTTCGAGCACCTTCCGCCACCACCTCTGAAATCACAACGTCGGCCAGGGGTCCCTGGTGTATTTTAAATGAAGCTTTCTCAGCATGATATTTTATTGTCCCCCCGTCGTAAGTATTGCTTTCAAAACGTTCATAGTAATATTCGTTCAACTTGAAACCTGCGTCCTGATCGACCAGCTCACGGTTCAATTTATTATCTCTTAGGCTTTGAATACCTCCTGATCTTGAATCAAATTCAAGGGTATAGAAATCATTCTCGATTCGTGGAGCCTCCCCGGATTTAAATTCTGGCGATTGCATTGATTTGCCAAATTCAAGGGCGTAGGTTTTATATCCCAGAGAAGGAACATCTTCGGCAAAGAAGAAGGCCTTTTGATCCTGGCTCAATTGGAATTGCACTTCATTGCCAGTGGTATTATCAACTATTTTTCGCAATCCTTTGCCTGCTGGAATATCAAAGCTTATATAATCTGAGCGCTTGCGGACCAATGGATTATTCACCACCAGTGTATTTTTACTTTGCGTGTTTATCTGGCTTTTTAACTGCTGAATGACAGCTTCTTCAGCCTTGCCTTTAAAATACTCGCTTTCTCTGATTAAATCACGATGCATTTCCTGTTCCAGCTCGTAGTAGGTGGCATTGGCTGCCGTAGGATCATCCAGTGAAGGGGGTACATAAATAGGGCCTTCGGCATAGGCCCCATTGGTGTGTTCACCCCACATGAGTAAGCCATGGTAGGCCTGGTAAATATCCATCCAGGGAAATACACCTGAGGTAGTGGCAGAGGCAATGCTGGCCCATTTCTCTACTGATGGTAAACTTGAATTCAACCTACGGGCCTTGTTGGCATATTCAACATCGGTTAAATCTTCATCTGCCCATGCATTGGGTACATCTTTATCAAAAGTCTTGAAAGATTCCTTATCCTGTTGACTGCTCAAGTCGTCGAAGTACATATCAAAAGTGCCTGACACAAGGACGGGATTGGCATATTCCTCATTCCATTTTTTTATACCCTCCACATTTTCGAATTCGGGCAAGCCGAAATCATAACTGTCTTCCGCGAGGATGCATGTGTATGGATAGTTTTTATGGCTTTCGTACCGTCTGCAAAGTGCAGCTATTTCTGGCAGGTCATATTTAATGAGACGATCGGGAGAGTAATAGTGCCAGACTTTGTAGAGGGTCATCTTGGAATCTTTATCCGGCGACTGCCAGTAAAATGCCACATCATCTTCAGCTTTGTCAAATGCTTTAACAGTAGAATTCCGTCCAAACATGAAGTAAGGAATATCAGCTTCTTTACTGTACATAGCCAAAGCCCTGGAGAAACCAACAATATCGGTATTGAGAGCTGTTTTTGATGGTTCCGTATTAAACCAATCACAGACGTAGCGATTGGGAGTATAAAACTGGCGGGCCATGGCTTCGTATCCCAAATGTTCAGTTGATACAGAATTATGCACTCCTCCCAGTGCGATCTGTCCTTTTTCAATCCGCTCAAACAACTCATCCAAAACATCCTCGGGCTGTTTGGACAGGTAGGGAATCATGGGTTCACTGGTTTCAACCGTCCAGTGAAACTGACTCTCTTCGGGCCAACTATCAGTTTTTCTGGCGAATTCCATGGCCATTTCAATGCCCATTTCACGAATATCCCTTCGCATCATGTGGTAATAATCTGCGTAACCCAGGTCGTGATGTGAAACCTGCACATCGTAGATTTTCCAGGGCTTTGGCGGAGTGAATTGCACAGCATCTTCAAAAAGTACGGTGCTATTTTGTGACACTTTTACCAGAGCCACAGCACGCTTCTCTAAAACAGGAAATTCAAATAAAACGGTATGATGCTTCTCTGCCAGGTCAGAAAAGTGAAGATTCATTGTTTCCTCCGGAAATTGCAGTTCCACATCAATTGATTGGATGGATCTGTCAGCTATCTCAATGATGCCCATTTGGAGAGGATTTCCATTGTTTCGCTTTACAACAGAGCTTGAAAAAACCTTAACTGTTTCTACTTGGGAGTCTTGTGCCAGTCCGAATGATGGATAGAGCAAGCAAAGACAGCAAAGAAGGATGTGAACCAGGCTTTTTTTCATGGGAATCATTTAGTTTTCAGAAGGATAAATTTTGTCTCGTAGTGCTCAATCAACAGGGGAGAAGTGAGCTCGGCAATTTCTTCTTCCAGAACGCTGACTTCATGAATGGAAACTGCACCGGTTTCTTCTTTCAGTTTGCGGATATCCAGGATGGCATGATCGCCTTCCAGCTCCCTCAAATGAAGAATAATTCCCGAATTATCCAGGGAGACAGAAGCATTTACCAGTAAGAGGTTTTCGGGTTCAAGCTGGATGTAGCTTTTAGATACAAGCTGACTATCAGTGGCACTGGCCGATGGCAACATAACCCTGGATTTAAATCCGACTCTTTCGCCCCAGCCATAGCGGGTGGCAAAAATGTCTGAGTTATCCTCGGAAGATGTAATGCTATAGGTCCATTGCAGCTGACCTTTCTGACTGGCTTTGAAATTCGTTACCCAGTAGTTATTCAATACCCAGGAGTAAATATGGTTTGTCTTTGGATTCAGTCTGTAATAGTAACGGCCCAGATTCAGATCGCCAAACTGAACCAAGGGTATTTCGCTGCTCACAAACACAATTTGCGATTCATTGTTACGGACAGAGGCAAAATTCTGGATGGTATTCCAGTCGGAAGAGCTTCCTTCCAGCTGGTTTTTCCCCGGATATACCACGCCGCCCTGTGCTTCAAAAGCAAGTTTTCCTGCTTCAAGCTGGAAAGGGAAGCTAATATAGACAGCTTCCGGATCTGTGACCTCCAGTTTATGCATGGAATAGTGCAATTCTATCTTTTTCGCATAGTGGTATAAGCGAATCTCAATATCCACGCCCCTGCTGTCGGTGCAAACGGGCATCTGGCCATTCAGGAACAGACTGTTATAGATGGCTCCGGACTGTGTTCGGACCAGTTTAACATCCGTCATCAGGCTCCGCTTCAGGTTCAGGGCTTTATAAACCGTATCCCTGCGTGATGCTGTTAGCCGCTCCATTTCATGGCGGTTACCCAACTGCTCGTAAATGAAATTACCCAGGCTCAGACTATCCTGAGGATCCACCAGTTCTATTTCCAATTCTTTATCATAAATGCTTGAAACTACGCCTTTGCTCTCATCTATATCAATTTTGTAATAGGCGTTTTCAAGGGACCTGCCAATATCAGCAGGTTCCGCTTTGTTGCTTTGACCGGGAATAATGCTGTATGTTTTGAAGCCCATGGCAGGAATATCGCTCACCCACAAGCCATAGTAAGCACCTTCAGCCCTAAGCTGATATTTTTGCATGGGAATTTCCTGGCCCTCTGCATCTACTATGACAAAATCTCCTCCTCTCGTTTCTTCGTGGGAGAGAAATATGTTATGCATCCCGGAGCGGGTCCAGTTCAGGGTATTGAAGATGGCAATGCTTGCCTTATCTGTTTTTGGCAAAGCAGATTCAAATATGGACATTGCTTTTTCTTCCACTACAGTCGTTAATTTTGCTGCCTCCCAGGCATAGGATGATTTCATGCCCCACTGGTTTATTGTATTCTGTGCAAGAGGGTCCCGGATGCTTTCTGAAGCACCATGTGTATGTTCATCATAGAATAAGAGGTTATCATATACCTTCTCAATCTCACCATGAATCTCTGCCGGGACATCTAAGCCAGCCAGTTTTGCAATGGCAAGCAAGCCGGTGGTGGAAGAAATATTTACATGCGCTTTCCGGACTTCTTTGGTCTCATTGGCGGCAGATCCTACACCATCGGTCCACCAGTCGGGCCAGGCCACTTCATGCACCGGAATTTCATCCGAATGCTGTTCATCAATGAAAATCAGGAAATCTCTGGCCAGCGCACTTCTGAGTTTTGGCCATTCATAGGTTTCATTCCATTCCTTAATAATATCGCAGGCCTTTGTGGATGGAGGCGAATTATCGGTGACGTAGCCAGAGAACTGAACCGCTATTTTATCATAGGGGTAATTCTTTTCTTCCAGGGTATTTAAGTATTTTGATATGTTGTTTCTCATGACAACCAATTTGCCTGAAGTCACACCCAGTACATTTCCATGCATATAGTGTTCACTTCTGTATGCCAGCAAGCGATTTCCTGACGGACTCTGCCACCAGAAGGTGGTTGGCTTATCAAAAGGTCTCCTGGCTCTGTGTGCATGGATCCCCATATTCAGGTATTTGACATCGGTCGTATTATAGTAATCGACCAGGCACCAGGCAATCCCATTCACATCGTTCTGCATAATGGATTTCACATCAAACCCTTTATTTTCGATCATTTTCAGGGTTTTTGTCTGGGCCGCCAGGGCGGGTTCGTCAACGATCTCAGAATAATTGAGGAACATTCCGGTAACCTCGATTCTGCCTTCTTTTACTCGTTTCAACAGTCGATCGATCTGCTCCTGGGGCCTGCTTCTCAGGTATTCCCTTACAGACCATGCTGTTTCACAGGTCCATCGGAATTTTGCTGCATCGGGATAATCATCTGTCTGATCACAGAAATCAAGGGCATGGTCAATATACCTCAGATGTTCGGGCAGAATTTCGGATTGAGGCCGGGTATAACCGATGTCGGTGTGGGTATGCTGAACCATGTAGATTTCCCATTCTTTAACCGGTTTGATTGTAAGCGGTATACTTTGCTCTTTTTCTCCCTGGATTTTAATCTTCGCTACAACTTGAGTTTCTTCTTCAAGCTTTGGAATTGAGAGCTCCAGGTTATTATAGCCAGGTGTAAGTTGAATACTTTCTTTTGCATCAGAGATTGATACAGTTGCTTGCACCTCATCACCAATGTGAATAAAATCGACACTTACAGAATTATAAAGCCTTCCTTCCTTTTTAAGCACAACATGGTTTTGATACACCTTTATGCTTTGCCTGATTCCGCTTTTAGCGGTCATATACCAGGCATTGTTCTCTTCTGTATCAGAGGATATTTCAATAAGTGCCGGCTTTCCCGGAGCCAGATGTTTCTTGGGAATTTTTAAACTCGCAAAACCCATTTGATCGCTATTTGCATCAAGCATGGTCGCGTTAAGTGTAAGAACAGCCCCGTTTTTTCCTTCGACTTCTCTGATTCCGAGTTCGGGTTCCCTCAAATTCTTGAAGCTCAAATAAGGTTCTCCGTTCAGGCTGAGAATAAAATTCGCGGGATCGTTGGAGACTCCCATATTAAACAGCCAGATAAATGCGACCTCCTTCTCCTTATAGTCTGCCGGAACAACTTCAGTCATCCAGCTGATCGCTTCATAATCGGATCTCCCTCTCATGAGCAGGGAAACGTTAACATCGGGTAGTGCTGAATGATATCCAAAACTCAATCCGGATATTTCTTTATCGAATCCCTGCAGGTAGGAGTTTTGTCCTGCCAGTGCAGTACTCAGTACCAGGAGTGAAAGAATGAAAAATTGCTTCATGATATTTCTTTTTTAGTATTCGCATTTACGGCCTTCATCAGCAAAGGCATGGATAAGATTCAGATCCGCCTCAAAAAAATGATCGGAGGGGGAAAGGATGAATCCACCGCCCTGACCTGCGGCTTCAAAACAGCGTCTTACTTCGGCACGTGTCTCTTCTTCCGTACAATCCTTGAAAAAATGAAACTGGTCAAAGCCCCCGATCATACAGACTTTGTCCCCGATTCTTCGCTTTGCTTCTGCCAGGTCCACATCGGCACCCATCCCGGCCGGTGTGAAGGTTTCCATGGCATCGGGTTTCATGGCGGCAATGTTTTCCAGAATGGGCATCATCCCACCACAGGTATGGTAGCTGATGCGCTGTCCGGCTTGATGTGCAGCTTCGATAAGAGCGCTGTCGTAGGGAGCTACAAAATCATCAAAGATATCCGGGGAGATTACGGTGGTGGAAGCATCCCCGCCTCCCAGTTCAAGAACATCATATTTGGCTCCCTTGAGTGAATCCACATAAACTTTTTTTCGTTCAAAAAGGATTTTCAGGAAGGCATGAACCCACTGGGGATCCTCGAAGGTTTCCATAATCAGAGGCTCAATGCCAAACAAGCAGGCAGCATCCTGCCAGCATCCGGGTTGTCCGAATCCTTCAAAAGCCATGATGTGGCCCCGAAGTAATGCTTTATCTCCTGTGGCTTCAGCCTGTTTATTAATCTGAGCTACGTCACAAAGAGGATAGCTCATATACTTGGCGATAATGTCGATATCTGCTTTTTCCTTCAGAAGATGCTCTTTTACCCAGGTGGTATGTTCATTGGATTGCAGGATCATGGACAGCGTTTTTTCAGGAGTAACAATATTGAAACGCTGGGTAGCATAATCATAGCCTTCCAGTTTTTCCAGCTTTATCACCCAGTTATCCGACAATATTCGTCTGGCTTCCAGGAAACCCATCTCCGTGTGTTCGGGATCATGGTACTCACCTCGTTTGGGATCGTATGTATAAGCCATCTGCCAGTCGATGGGATCCAGTCCGAAGTGCTCAAAGAACTCCATGTTGGAAGCATCGTCCATATAATGGTCCAGGAAAGAAGGCATCAGGTGGTGTGTAGTTACCGGGAGCCGGTCTGTGGGGCGATGTTCGAGGGCAGCTATAAGTCGTTCTTTTGAATTCATAAAGGGATCTATAATGGATATTTTCCGAATTTATGAGTGGTCTCTATCATGGCATGTACATTTTCAGAAGGAATATCATCGTGCAGGCTATGGTCGGTGGACATGATATAGCCGCCTCCCGGTGCCGCAATCTCAAGGCATTCCTTTACCTCGGCTATTACATCTTCAGGAGTGCCGGTAACCATGGTGGTTTTATTATTCACATTGCCCACGGGGCAAAGTTTCCCTTTGTACCTTTCCTTCACGATTTTCAGATCCATCCCGGCAGCTTTCTCAACCGGATGGAAACCCTGAATCCCAGTTGCAACCAGATCGTCCAGGACATCCCATATCTGGCCGTCGTTATGCATAATTACCGGAGCTCCCAGGCCCTTTAGCCCCTGCACCAGTTTTTCAAATGGTTTTATAAAAAACTCGCCGAAATGTTCCGGTGATATCAACAGGCCGGTTGAGCCTCCCCAGTCATCCGAAATCTGGAAGGCATCCACACCGCCCGTTTCCATGGACAGTTTAGCCACCTCCAGGTTCCAGTCCACAAATGCATCCACCAGGGAATGCACCAGCTCAGGATCCGTAAAGAGTGCCATGGAGAAGTCTGTGAAATCCATGAAATACCAAGTCATCATGGTAAATGGTCCCAGCAAACCCAGAACTACTGCCAGCTCTGCCTCATTTGCCTTTATGGTATCCTTTAATATTTTGAGCCTGTAGGGTGCCTTTACTTCAGGCAATTTGTATTTTTCCCAGTCCTCCCGGGTTTTTATGGGCGTATCAATCTGTGCAATAATGGGCCAGCCATTTTTCTTGTAGGTAACGCCCCACTCATCTTTGTAAATTTCATTTTCCTCGTGAGGGATTTCCTCTATCCCGCAGAAGCCATTGATAGGTGTCCAGATGCAATCGATTCCCAGTTTGGCGGCAAGCTTCGCCTGGGCTTCACCATCGTACAATACGGTGGTATATCCCAGTTGCTCCTGAAGTAACTTTCGGCTGAACAGATGTTCGCAAATGGGAACTCTGTCGGGGATCCCCCCGTTCAAAGCAGTTAAAAAACGTTCTCTAGGTTTCATGGTATTTCAGGTTTATTTTTTCCAGACAGACTGGATGAGTTCGTATAGCTCCTTTTGTTCTTTCTCATTCAAATAATGAAATTCATAATCTCCCAGATGGGTATTGGCATCTTCTGTTATGGAAACTTCCGCATCCAGGGAAAGAGCAATATTATGCCAGCACCCTTTGGGAATATTATACAATACCCCCTGTTTCATATTCGTGATTTCAAAGGCCACCCTGTTTTGCTGAATCTCCGCAGCAATCAAAACCGCCTGTCCGGCCATAAGGAGGAAGGTTTCATCTGTTTGATGGTGGATATCCACTTTTTTAATGGCATCGGGAGCCAGCTCAGGCATGTAGTTCAATTGTGCCACCTGCCATTTGGGCCCGATCAGATAGGGCTTGTAGCCTTCTTCGGAATGTCTGTATTCTTCTATTAGTCTGTCTTCCTGTCTGTCCATATTATTACTTTGGATGGCTTTGCTCATTTCCGATAGCGATTTACCATTTTTACTATCCGTCCGGCTGCAGCAAGTGCAGCAGCATGGTCCTGTGAAAAGTTCAAGCGGATACTGTCCCCACAGCCGGGCGCGAATTCTGTTCCCGGGGTAAGGGTAACAGCTGCCTGGTATCGAAGCAGGCGTATAAATGTATGTGGGTCAATATCAAGAGGTGGCAGTTGGGGGAAAAGATAGCTCCCGGCCTGGGGAGTGGCGCATGGTAAACCAGCAGCCCTGAAAATCTCCAGCAAAGCATCCCGGATCGCTTCATGTTCACGGATACGTTTTTCCATCCAGCCCGAAGGTTCCGCAAACCAGGTTTCCAGTACTTTTTGATTGTATCCGGCTGCCCGCAGCGAAACAATGGCCTGAAGCCGTTCCATTCGATCAATCAGGCCGGAAGTGCCAAATGCTGCTCCAAGACGAAACCCACTGAGAGATTCGGTTTTGGATGGACCCATGATGGTGATCAGATTTTCAGGCTGAATTTCACAGCTCCTTAGATGTGTATAGACTTCACCGCTGTACAGCATCCTGGAGTAAAGCTGATCCACGATTACACTTACATTATGTTTTGCTGCGAGTTTTGAAATTGCCTGGATGGAGCTGCCCTTATAAACCAGACCCGTGGGATTGTTGGGCGTTGAAAAGACCAGGACCTCTGTGCCACTTTCAAAGGCAGCTTCAAGTTGATTGAGATCAGGACCATACTCAGATGGAGCTCCCTGGTAGTGCAGGGGAACAGGGACTACTTCTCCGCCGAAGAACTTCACAAGTTTCCGGTTTGCAAAATAATCCGGCTCAACAACTGCAACCTTTGTTCCTGAAGTAACTGTTGCACCAAGTGCCAGGAACAGTGCACCCTGCGTTCCGGGTGTTATAATCAATTCCTTGTCTGCTGAAATGGCTTTGCCTGTAAATGCACCCAGTCGTTCAGCCAGTCCTTCCCGGATCTGAACTGCACCGCGATACTCTGTGTAAGCCTGTTTTCCGCCTGTTTCAAAACCATCTTTAAAGGCCTCAAAGGATCCTGGTGTTGGAGGAAAGGCATCCACATCCCCGTGAGAAAAATCCACCGGGATCCCCTCCATTTTCTCACCACGCATGAGGGAAGAAAGATCGCCAGTCTCCTGTCGGCCCTCCTGTCCGGGAGCATTCTCTGCCCCAAGAGCTTTGAATTTTTCATCAAGGCTAATCATCGTTCTAGTTTTCAATTGTTACTGATTCCCCATAAAATCTGGTAGCAATCAACTTTTCATCTTCATATACAGAGAAAGTCTTCCGAGCTAACTGAATACCAAACACTCTGCCTTTATACCTTATATCCTTCAGAGTAGCTTCTCCAATATCTTCGTGGTTATAGGGTTTGATGGTCAATTTATCCTCTTCCATTCTTACGCCAAAGGTCCCGAAAATAATGGCCTCCATACCTGCACCCGCTGCAATCTGCAGGGACATGGAACTCAGGTCCTGCTCCGGTGCGTCTGTCAATGGATTTTGTGGCAGATAGGGGAAATAGTCCATATATCGGATATGCCTTTTAAGAATATCCCAACCCTTTCCCGCAAATCCTCTTTGATATAAATAGCGGGATATTCGTCCCGGCATCCCGGCATACTGGCCTCCGCCACCCCAGTCTGCATCAATCAGATCCCAGTGTACGGTATCTCTTCTTGCGACAGAGTACAGTCCATATTTCCCGAGAAATTCGCCTTCCTGTATATGGCTCACCAGATGGATGCGCTGATTGTCCGTTAAATGATCGGAATCCAGGAGGTCGAAGAGGTGATAGGTCCAGATGGTCCCTTTGCTTCCATCCGGGTAGAGGTTGTCAAACCAGCCTTCTTCTTCATTCCACAGATGTTCATTTACCAGGGCCTTCAATTTATCTGCATCAGCGGTGTATTTTTCAGATAGTTTATTGTCTCCGATCTTCGTGGCCCATTCGGCCATCTGATACAGTAAGTCTATGGTAAGGGCATTCGTTATGGGCACTGCATGGTTGTATCCGTCCGTTCGTATTTCAATTATTTTCTCCGTATTGTAGCCCACATTGATCAGGCCCAGATCATCGGTGTACTTGCTCTGCAGTTCCTTCACCCAGCGCTGCATCCATTCCCAGACCGTTGCATCTGCTGCTACCTCTTCAAAAATCGAATAGTCATGGCTGTGCCTTAAATAGGCCTCAATCATGATCTGAAGTGCAAAAGGTTCCTGGATGTAGAGGTTATCCCAATGTGCACCGTTCCATCCGATATAGGTCCTTTTCATTTTCACATGTTCGAAATCCGTGAGGATGGCTCCTTTAAGACTCTCCGGTTCCAGCATGGCAAGTATATCAGAGGAATAGGAATTATCCCAGCTGATGGTATAGGGCCACATGCCCACTGCCCAGAATACATCCGTTATATAATTGGGATTCTCATAGCGGCTCATGAGCATGCTTAGCATGCAGCGGTAATAGTAAAGTTCAAGTTGTTTATTACTGCTGCTGAATTTTGGTAATTGCTTGTATGCCCAGGCCAACTTATCTCTTGTAGTTCTCTCAGCATCATCCATTCGTTCCCGAATATCATGCTGAACGATATCAGGGGCTCCGTTTTCCGGTTGGTAGAATTTTACAGCAAACCAGTAAATCGCTGTTTGTCCGGGTGCGATGCTCACTTCAAAACCCTTATCAGAAATAGTTTCTATGTTAGAAGATACACGTGCATGCGCCACCTCACTGCCAATGGTGAAGGCATCAATCGTCTTTGCTTCTGTATCTCCTTCCTTAAACTGGCAATGGATGTCCTCGGCCACCTGGTTGGGGACAATGGTCAGATCCAGGTTTTTGGAGTTCCTGTTGTGAAGCTTGAGTTTAATAAATACTTCATCATCCTTGTAAGCAACACTGGTCCAGCTTTCAGCCGAAAAGCTCACCCAGTTCTTATCTTTTTCTTTGTGGAAAGTACCTTTGCGATGGGCCAGATTGGGCCTCCAGCTTTCATCCTGGGTAACCATGATCCAGGGTGAATTATGCCTGAAGTTGGACCCGAGGGGATCAAATCTTTCCCGGTCGTCATTCCAGGATTTCCACATGACCGGCACATCATCTTCAATTAGTCTCTCCGTTCCTTTGTCATAAAAGTTCAGATTGAAATTGTACATCTCAGCCGCAATGGGAAGAAACTGCACATGGGTAAACTGGGTAACACTGAATTGGCGGGGACTTACAAAACCCCGGTAGTTAAACAGGAAGACATGATAATCTTCAAAGTTTATATGTTCCCTGTCCATGGCATAGTACTCCGGGTCGGCAGGTGTGAAATCAGGCTGTGCAATCAGTTCCTGAGAACCAATAATGAAGGCTGCCAGTACCAGTAATAAAATCTTATGTGTTTTCATGTCATTAGTGTTTTTTCATCTTTTCGAATTGCTTTCACTGCATCCACCATGGCCATATATCCATCCACATTCATGTAATCGGGTATGGAATTCCCCGATCCAAGTCCGTAACCTTTCGCCATGGCCCGGAATTCAGTGCCTTCCCGCCGAACCTTTTCAAAGACGTAGTCGTAATCGTTCAATATCAGCTCATTCATATCAAATCCACCAAAGAGGCCAATGCGGTCAGCATACTTCTCGATCCAAACACCAAAGGGGGCAATCTGGTCTTCGTTTGAATGTTTGGCATCAATGCCCAGCTTGATAATATCTTCCATCAGAGGGAAAATTTTGCCGCAGGAATGAAGCAGAAATTTTTTTCCAGAATGGTGCACCAGATCTATAACCCGCTGGTACTGGGGGAGAATGTGCGTTTTAATAACCTCAGGATCAAGCAAAGTAGAGGTCTTATGCCCCAGATCATCTCCCATGCGGTAAAATGCAAATATGTCGGCATAATTCTCAATGAGCCAGGCCCAAAGTTCGCACCATAAATCGCCAATGCGCACAAACAGGTCCTCGAACAATTCCGGGTCCATGCATTGCATCATACAAAGGGGTTCGTAACCAACCAGGTCCTGACTTGCTTCAAAAATGCCATAGCCACAGCCCCCGTAGGCTTTCATTCCCGTGGGCAATGCTTTGCGGATAGCTTCAAAATGAGGGATATATGCTTCCTTGAAAATACGGGGAATATCTTCCCAGGGGTAGGTGTTAAAGTCTTCCCGGGTCTGGACAGGGCCCTTCATTCCTCCCATTATGGCCCCATGCCCGGGCAAAATATCACAAATGGCTGCTTCAAAATCGAAGGCATCATAGGTCATGTCCTTCCAAAAGCCGATCACTTTACGATAGTAGTCCTCCAGTTCAGCGCTGTTCAGGCCTTCAGAATTAAGGTCCTCCCCAAGAACCTGTGAAATAAATGGTGCATCAATATGATGCTCGTAGAGTGGTAAATAGTCCGGGCGTTGATTATTCAAGACCATCAGGATATTGGTATAGTCTGGTTGAAACATAATACTATTGATTTCCGCAGGATTTTCTGATCACCAAATTGTTATTAAGAATTACACGACTGTCATTTGAAATTTCTCCACCCAGGTTTTCCAGCAAGATTTCAACGGCTCTATCCCCTAACTCATCAACGGGTTGAACTATAGAAGTAATTGGAGGTTCCGTAATGTCAAAGGCGTTCATTTGTCCAAAACTAACAAGCGCCACATCCTCGGGAACCTGTACATTTAATTTCCTCAGTGCTCTTATTCCGGATGCAGCCAGAAAGTGGGTTGCAAATACAATACCTTCAATGTTGGAAGGGGCCTGCACCATGGTCCTGATCTGTTCCAGCATATCAGATTCTGAATACTCATAATCCAATTCCCGTATCCAAGGATCTTCAAGGGGAAGTCTGTTTTGCTTCATGGAAAGCTGATATCCTTCCAGACGCTGGTGCAAAACATCCAAAGCTGTTTTAAGCGTAACAAAGCCGATTCGCTTTCTCCCGGCTTTCACAAGCTGAATAGTAGCCTGGGAAGCACCGCCCTCATTATCCTCACCCACATAATTCGTTTCCAGGTCCGGGTAATGGCGATCGATCAATACAAATGGAAATTTGCGTTCTTTAAGCTCTATGATATCCTCCTGGTTCTTTTGCGAAGAAGCTATGATCAAGCCATCTACACCTCTGCTTAGCATGGATGAAATCAGCTCAGACTCCCTTTCTTTGCTCTCCCCTGTGCTGCTGTAAACCACATTGTATCCGGATCGCCTGGCCTTGCGTTCAATCCTTCTGGCTATTCTTGCAAAATAACTATCCCCGATATTAGGAACAACCAGGCCGATGGTATCGCTCTTGCCTGTACTCAGCCCTCTGGCCAGATAATTGGCGTGGTAGTTGTTTTCTCTGGCAAACTGGATTATTTTCTCTTGAGTCTCCTTACTGACACGCTTCTCATCACCGCGCCCGTTAAGAACAAAAGATATAGTTGCTTTTGAGATATTAAGCTGGTTTGCTATGTCTTGCAGGGTAATTTTTTTCACATTGCAGTCATTTGCCTAACCGGTTAGGCAAATATATTTAGCAATTTCTACAAAATCAAGCAGAGATCTGTGAAATGGCTTATATAGATTGTTTATTGTTAACTTTTAGGCATCAAATTCTGAATTATGAAAACCAGTGCATCCCTGTTTTTAATTTTCCTGCTTGTTGCAGGCTGTAAGCAAACACCCTCAGGGCTGGCTCACAAACAGTCCCGCTCTGGGACTGAGCTGCAGGACGATCTTTATTTGCAGAACCGTACACCCTTAACTCCCAAGAAATATGTGGAATTGCCACTGGGTTCCATACAGGCGGAAGGATGGCTCCTGCAGCAACTGGAACTTATGAGAGACGGGATGACCGGTCTCCTCGATGAGTGGTACCCTTCGGTGGTAGGGGAGCGCAATGGCTGGCTGGGAGGTGATGGCGATGGCTGGGAGCGTGGCGTATACTGGCTGGACGGACTGGTCCCCCTGGCCTGGCTGCTGGATGATGATGCCCTGAAGGAAAAGGCCATGCCCTGGATCGAATGGGCCCTGAATTCTCAGACCGAAAGCGGTTATTTCGGACCAGTTCCCTTTGAGGTGGCTCCTCCGGTGGAACCAGGATTACAAAAGGGCATGCGGCAGGACTGGTGGCCCAAGATGGTCATGTTAAAGGTACTGAAGCAGTATTATGAGGTGTCGGACGATGAGCGGGTGATCGATCTTATGCTTAACTATTTCCGCTTTCAGTTAAAAGAATTGCCAGAGATTCCTCTTGATAACTGGACCTTCTGGGCCAACCGCAGGGGAGGGGATAACCTGATGGTGGTTCACTGGCTTTATAACCTGACCGGTGAATCTTTCCTGCTTGAACTGGGTGATCTTTTGTACGAGCAAACCTTCCCGTGGACCGAGGTATTTCTTAATGAAGATTGCTACGAAGGTGGGGAGCTGGATCACCTTTATCCCTACAACACACAAAACCGCTATCCTTTTGACCAGGACTTGATCTCACGTCTGTGTACCAGGCAGCTGCAGAGTTTTCACTGCGTCAACCTGGCCCAGGGGATCAAACAGCCCATGATCCGCTACCAGCAGGATCCGGATCCTCGCTATATGAAAGCTGTAGAGAAGGCTTTTGGTGATATCCACCTCTATCATGGTCAGCCCCAGGGAATGTATGGGGGGGATGAACCCATGCATGGCAAGAATCCCACCCAGGGCATCGAACTATGCTCGGTGGTCGAACTGATGTATTCGCTGGAGAAGATGATTGCCATTTCAGGAGATCCCTCCATGATGGATCACCTGGAGAAGATTGCCTACAATGCACTGCCCACTCAGGTGACAGATGATTTTAGCTCGCGGCAGTATTTCCAGCAGGCCAACCAGGTGATGCTGACAAGGCACCGGCATAACTTTTATGAGGAGGACCACCATGGCGGCACCGATCTCTGTTATGGCTTGTTAACAGGTTATCCTTGCTGCACCTGTAATCTTCATCAGGGCTGGCCAAAACTGGTTTCCCATCTATGGTATGCCACGGACGGGGGCGGACTGGCAGCAGTGGTATATGCCCCCTGCAATATCACTGCCAAGGTAGCAGGCGGAGTGGAGATCAGCATAAGAGAGCAGACCCATTATCCCTTTGAGGATAAAATCCGCTTCCGGATATCTGCTCCTGAAGAGGTCTGTTTTCCTTTTCACCTGAGGATTCCTGGCTGGTGTGAAGCTCCGGTAATCCGTGTCAATGACAAAGAGATAGAGTTTGAAATTGTTGATGGAATGGTGCTTATTGATCGTATCTGGAAGACTGGGGACCGGGTAGAGCTGGAGCTTCCCGCCAAGGTGAAGCTGAATCGCTGGGTTGAGAATTCAGTATCAGTGGAACGCGGACCCCTGGTATACGCCCTGAAGATCAGAGAAGACTGGACCGGGGTGGAAAACAGCGACAAATACGGGAGTTTCAGCGAAGTAAGGCCCCTGGATCCATGGAACTACGGACTTCTGGAAGCAGCCGTCCTGGATCCGGATCAGGGCTTCGAGCTAATTCAAAAGGCTAAGGTAGCGGGTTTTTACCCCTGGACCCTGGAAACTGCCCCGCTGGCATTGATAACAAAGGGGAAACAGATTCCCGACTGGAAACTCCACCGGGAGATGGCCGGACCACTGCCACACAGCCTGCCTCTGAAGCACTTGCAGGGGGAAGAGCCTGATGTAATTACCCTCATCCCTTATGGGTGTACAACGCTGAGGATCACGGAATTTCCCGTGGTTCGCTAAGGTGAAACGGAGCTTAGAGCTCGTAGATCCAGATATTGCGGAACTGCACCAGGCTGGAGGCACCCCGCAATTTTCCAGTCTCCGGATTTATCCCGCCATGGTGCTGCAGTCCAATTCGTCCGCTTACATCCAGTCCGGGATAATACGCTTCGTGGATGACCACCACTCCATTATTGATCACCGTGATTTTTTCTCCCCTCACCATGATATCCATGGCATTCCATTTGCCCACCGGCTGATCCGCATTCTCCATGGGAACTGCAGCTGCACGTACTTCGGGAGCCAGCTCCTTATTATTCCTGACGCTCCAGAGCTCACCTGATCCCACCGACCAGCACCAGAGGTTGGCCTGTCCGGCACCCTTCAGCAGGATCCCCGAATCGGAATTGGGTCTTAGAGGTGCCACATTTTTTCCATCAGCATCCTTTAAATAGCTGCCATCCGGAAGGATGGTGGGCAGGGGAAACAGGTGGTCGCCATAGCCCTTAAACCGCCATTCAATATGGATGGTGAAATCGTGATACTCTTTCTCGGTCCAAAGGTTTTTATCTTCTTTAGCTTCCGACCGGGCATCGTAATCGATTACCCCGTCAATAACCGACCAGTGTCCGTTGTCACCCTCGGGTACAATCCAGCCAATCAGGTCTTTTCCATTAAATAGAGAAGTGAAGCCCATCTCTTTATAAACGTCCAGGTCCTGTGCAAAACAAGAGCCCATGATGGCCAGCACAGCGGCCATTGCCATTAGTTTTTTCATAAGGTTCAGTTTAGATGTATCTAAATATATGATTTTTCCAGCTGTTTTACTCCCTGTTTGGCATACAGGCGTACTTCAAAGTCCTCATCCCCGAATAAACCTTTCAATGGCTCGATGGCCTTTGGATTTCCCAGTTGAATGCAGGCTATCACCGCATTTCTTCTTACTTCAACATGTTCGTCTTCAAACTCTGAAATAGCATAAGACAGGCCGGCATCGGGATCAATTTCCACGATGGCATTCAGGGCAGCGATCTGATTGTAATGTGCTCCACCTTTTAATCCTTCTGCCAGTACCGGGATGGCATCCTTATCACCAATAGCACCCAGCGCGCCATAAATATGGAAAACATTGTTCTCCTGGCGTGGTGTGATCAGCATGGCTGACAGGCTGTCCGCCGCGCGCTCAGACTTGATTTGTCCCACCGCAAAGATGGCACTGCTCCGAACCCGCCTGATGGAATCGTACAGCGCCTCTATCATCAAATCTTCCGCTTCCCTAATTCCCATTTGGCCCAAATGCTGAATGGCAAATTCGCGGATCACCGGATTTGGACTTTCGGACAGGTCAATCAGAGCATCCGTGCCTGCTTCTCCATGCCCGGGAATCTGATCCATCAGCGAAAAGATTGCCCGGCGCTTGTCCCCGGCCTCTTCCAGTTTTTCAAGGATCACGCTTAATTCCTGTGTTGATTCTTCAGTAGCTACACTTTTGCGGCCGGAGCCTCCCAGGTCCATCCATATGAGGGATAGTGCCATCAAAATCACCGTATATATCAGCACAATCCAAACAACCTCTCTTCGGCTGTCAGGATACTCCCCCTTTGTTACCAGCCGGCCCGGCCAGCTAAGAATCCTGTTCAGCCAGGAGGGAAGGGGGAAGAGAAAGGGGGAAGACTTCCTGTATTGCTGATAACTGCCCCCCGTGATCTTCATCATTTTTATCTCTTCCAGCATACAGATACCCACAATGGTCATGGTCATTAGCAGCCAGGGCAAGGAGGAGGGGACACTCCATGACATTTTCATGGTTTTTTCGAAGGGAGAAAAGAGGATAAATCCATAGCTCCACAGGATCCAGCCCAGGTACTGCGGGTGACGCGATATCTTATAGATCCGGGAGGTGGCCACTTTGTTCCCACTGTACCTCGATTTGAACCAAAGCAATACACCCCAGGTGAAGAGGAAGGCTCCTGCAGCCATAAAGAACCAGGAGATACCATTATGGGCATCCCACTTAAACAGCCCCAGGAACCACATAAGGATCCAGTAGGGAACGTAGATAACCTTCCCCAAGTCGAGAATATCGAAGGAAATTTCCAGAAAAGGGAGCCAGCCTACCCTGAGGAAGCCAAGCCCGGCCAGGAAAAACATGCTAAAGGCAAATTGGCCAAATACAGGTATAAAGAGCCCAATGGCACCGGCCATGGCCCAGCCTGATTTCCGGGTCAGGTATCCCAGTACAATAAAACCGATAATCAGTAAAAGTGAACCATAACCGATCCATCGAAGATGGAGGCCCTGGATAAACATTTCTGTTTTAAGGGCATTGGCATCCCCGAGACCATGGTCAAACTGGGGAAATCCAAGATTGTCCTGCAGGCTGGTTTCAAGCAAGCTGGGAAGTTCGATAAAGGCAAAAATAAGGCCTGTTGAAAAAACAATGGCAAGGAGGAGCAATCCTGCATTGTTCAGGAAATTACGTTTCATGTTGGGGTATTTTTACTGTTTTTTAAATACAATACGCATGCGGACCACATCTTCCGTGATGCCGCTTTCGTCACGGGCCGGGTTCCAGACGGGGCCTTCCTGCAGCAATCTGAGAGCCTCTTCTGTGAATAAGTCGCCCGGTGAACGCAGGGTTTCAAATTTTGAAATGGTTCCATCTTTCATCACTGTGAATTTCAGGACCACCACTTCTCTTTTACTCAGGGTATCTCCGGCAGGGAACCGGATCTGCTCCTCTATGTACATCTTATAGGCTTCAAGCCCCCCTTCAGGCCTGGCCCCACTATATTCGAAATCTTCTTTATCAAGTTGAACTTTATTTACGGCACCCCTTGGGTAAGTCTCCTTTTCTGTAGCATATTCAACGATCACCACCTCGTTGAGGGTGGCCAGATCGGGTTGCATAACCAGAAGATTTTCTTTTCCCTCTGCCAGTTGGTATTCGCCGGTTTCCATTCCCACATAGCTGGCTATCACCGTGGTTGGATCTTCCTGGTCGGCAACAAGAGAGAAACGACCATCCATATCAGCCACCATACCCGAATCCCGTCCTTTCACCAGTAGGCTTGCGCCGGGAAGGGGTTCCTGGTCTTCTGCAGAAACCACAACACCACTCACTCTGTTGTCTGTATAAGCCATGGCAGCATCCGGTGTCCTTCCCTTTTTTTGAGATCTTTTTGCCTGTGCTTCAACAACTACTACCTCAGTTGCCACAGGAGCCGGGGCCTCCATCTCTTCGCTAATCATCACATCATCCATGACTTTCTCAACAGGCGGCTCAGCAGCATATAAGATATCTTCTTCCGGAACCAGGGCTTCCTCCTCCTGGATAAGGATCTCTTCACGCCTTCTTGCTTCCTTCTGAGCCTGGGCAGTTTCATGAGCCTGGGCTTCTACTTGAGCCTGGCCTCCTTCCTGAGCCTGGGTAGTTTCACGAGCCTGGGCTTCTACTTGAGCCTGGGCTTCTTCCTGAACCTCTGGTGCTTCCAGAGTTTTAGTCTGCTCCTGGTCGACCTTCTCCGCATCAAAAGTATCTTCCTGCAGGAATGATTCATCAGATGGAATCAATTCTGAGCCGGTTTTGGGATTGATCTCATAGATATTGAGGAAGACCGTTCCCACGATTAATATGGAGGCAATACCTGCGGCAATGCTGTAAAGGGTGCGCCTTCTCCTTCGCCTCAAACGCTTGTTCAGGGTCGCATGGATGGTGAGCAGGTCCTCTTCAAGCTCTTCGGGACTGAGTTGTGCCATACCTTCCATGGCCTCCATCTCAAAGGGATCAGCTTCAAGATCTCTCTCAAAGGAATAGCGCTCCTTACGAGAGA
>Ga0180430_10000336_pt1 | contig 52259 bp, 24 predicted proteins | sample SS_ome_9_FD_132999 | JGI IMG/M metagenome (GOLD analysis project Ga0180430, IMG submission 132999) | Hypersaline lake sediment archaeal communities from the Salton Sea, California, USA - SS_1_S_2 metaG | ecosystem: Environmental > Aquatic > Non-marine Saline and Alkaline > Hypersaline >...
CGCCTACGCGCTGGCGATCAACAACAAGGGTTCGATCCGGGCGACGGGCGTGTCGACCAGCGGCGGCCGGGTGCGATTGACCGCGCCGGGCGGCGTGGTCGAGAACAGCGGCAGCATCCGGGCGAGTGCTCCGGACATGGCCGCGACCGCCGAGGTCCTGATCCAGTCGATCTACGCCAAGGTGGATGGCGAGATCGATGCCTCCGGACAGAACGGAGGCACCGTGCGAATCAGCGGGTCGGAGGCGGTCGAGGCCGGCGGCTCGATCAACGTCGCTGGTGATTCGGGCCGGGGCGGTGACCTGGTCGTGGAGGGGGAGACGATCACGATCGGTTCGGGCGCGGATTTCGAGGCGAGCGGTTCCCGCGGGGGTGGCTCGATGATGGTGGGGGGCGGATTTCAGGGTGAGGATGTCACCGTGGAGAATGCCGAAACTCTCCTGGTCGAAAAGGGCGCTTCGTTCACCGCTGACGCGATCGACGAAGGGAACGCCGGCGTCGTGATTGCATGGGCCGACGAGGAGACGGAATTTCGCGGTACGATCTCCGCCCAGGCCCTGGGCACATCCGGGGATGGCGGGTTCGTCGAGGTGAGCGGAAAGGAACGTCTCCTCTTCGATGGAACGGTGTCCACCCTGTCGGCTTTCGGGCGAACCGGAACGCTCCTGCTCGATCCGACCGATTTCAACGTCACGCCGGGCAACGCGGCAGGCACCGTCAATGGCATCGGAGACGTCACCCTCGAGAACATGCTTGCGACCAACAACGTGACGATCGCCACGGATGCGGGAGGAGGCGACGACGGGGATGTCACCTTCGAGGCCGGGGCGAACGTGACGTGGAACAATGCCAACGCTCTCAGCGTCCTCGCACACGACGACATCTTTATCAACGCCAACATCCAGAATGCCGGAACCGGCGGGATCCACCTCATTGCGGGCTGGAATGGCACGACCAACGCGCCGGCGTCTTCGGGCGCATCGAATGCGGGACCAATCCGGGCGGACAGCTTTGCCGCAGGACAGTTTGCGGAGAACGACGAGGGGTCGGTATTCATCGGCGACGGGGTCCAGGTTCAGCGCATCAGCGTGGGTTCCAAGGATGGCGAGACGCAGGTGGCCGCCTACGACCTCGTTCTCCAGAGCCGAACGCCTCCCGCCGGCAATGTCCTGCACAACAACGCGCAACTCGGTTTCTTCGACGGGAGCAACCCGGGAGCTCCCTCGGGCGATGTCCACAGCGGGTCGATCTGGGTGAACGCCGTCAACGACATCCAGGTCCTCGCGGGCGGAAGCGGGCGTTCGTGGGCGCAGATCGGTCACGGGGGCAACGTGGAGAACAATGCGGGCGGATCGAGCTATACCGGCGACATCACCCTGATGGCGGGCAACGACATTCTCGTCGACGCTCCCGACCAGGTGAACGGCGGTTTCCGGTCCTACGCCCAGGTGGGGCACGGCGGTTCCGGGAACGGGGGGGATCACTCCGGTACGATCACGGTGGACGCGGGCAACGACGTCATTCTCGACGGAGCGACGGGAGGCGATCACGCCTACGCCATGATCGGACACGGGGGTTCCTTCACCGACGGCAACCTGACCGGTGGCATCTCGGTGACGGCGGACAACGGAATCCGGATGGGCGGCCCCAATGCGAACCGGTCTTTCACCCAGATCGGCCATGGTGGCTTCGAGTCGGATGCGGCGATCGATGCCGCGATCGAGGTGACGGCGGGTGTGGGTGGCATCACGGCGCAGGCTCGCAATTCGGACGTGAACTATGGCCAGATCGGCCATGGTGGGACTCAGGCGGATGGCTCGACCATCAATGGGGACGTCACCGTGGTTTCGGAAGGTTCGATCCAATTCGACCGCAACACGAATAACAGGAGCAACTCCTATGCCATGATCGGCCACGGTGGGAACGGTTCCGATGCGATCAAGTCGGGCGCCATCTCGGTGACGAGCAACCAGGGAGACATCCTTTTCGGAACCGACGCGACCCGCACCGGACGCAGCGCCGTGCAGATCGGGCACGGGGGACGCGGGGCGAGCGCCGGCACTTCGGGAAACATCACCGTGAGCGCGCCGAATGGGGCGATCCGCTTCCACGGTGTGCTCGCCAATGACGACAACAATCACCGCGAGGGCTATGCCCACCTCGGGCACGGTGGGAGGGACGCTGTTGCTACCCACGGTTCCGCAGGGGACCTGATCGACGTCGATGCCGGCGGTGATATCGAGTTTCTCGCCGGTGGTTCCGTCAGCGACGGCCAGAATGTCGCGGGCCGGGAAGCCTACGCCCAGCTCGGTCACGGCGGTTACGACGCGAGCGGCGACCACGCGGGCGACATCGAGATCGACGCCGGCGGGAACATCCTCTTCGACACGAGGGGCGCCTCGGGAGACCGGTCCTACGTGCACCTCGGTCACGGTGGTTACCTCACGAGCGGGAGTATGAGCGGCGCCATCCGGGTGAACCAGAACACCGCGACAAGTGGGGCAATCACCTTCCTCGCCGGGCGGAGTGCCTCCTACGCTCAGCTGGGACACGGCGGGCGCAACGACGCCGGTTCGACGCGAGACAACAGCGGGGCGGACGGCGTCGCCAACACGAGCGACGACGTGCGAATCGAGAGCAATCCCGACTTCGCTCCCGGGACGCATACCGGAGAGATCCTGGTCGCGGCGAACGGCGATATCCTGTTTCGCGGAGGATTCGAGGCGGGCGGCACGACCTATGCGCAGATCGGCCACGGCGGATACCAAAACATCGCGATCGCCAACGAGGGGCACAGCGGCACGATCGAAGTCGCCGGCGGAGGCTCCGTCTTTCTCGACGCGGGGGTGAGAAACAACAACTACGCGATGGTCGGGCACGGTGGAATCGAGGCTTTCGGCAACCATAGCGGGAACATCACCGTCGAGGGTGCTACCGGAGTCCTCCTCGAGGGAGATGGGACGGAACTGACCGGCAACAGCGTCAGGAGCTTCGCCCAGATCGGGCATGGCGGATTTGACTCCGATTTTTCCGCGACGCGGACCACCGGGGAGTTCGGGGTCGTCAACGGGGCTGGCGGATTCAACGACGACGTCCCCCTGGTGGATCCCGGCACGAATATCGGGTCGATCGAGGTGCGAACGACGCAGGCCGGGGCGGCAATCGAGTTGCGCGGCTCGCAGGGCGACAACGATACCGGCCGGCGCGGCTATGCGCAGATCGGCCACGGTGGAATGGTCAACGATGGCGACCGCGAGGGTATGATCACCCTGGCCAGTGCAGGTGACATCATTCTCTCCGGTGGGACGATGGAGGACAGCTACGTCCAGGTCGGGCACGGGGGTCGATCCACGAACGGCGTGGTCCAGAATGCACCGGTTTCGATCACGACCCAGAACGGCGGTTCCCTGACTTTGCAGGGAGGCTCCCCTCCGGCAACCTCGGGTAGCAGCAACCGCACCTACGCGCAGGTCGGTCACGGCGGATGGGGAAGTGCCGTCGACGTCTCCGGTTCCGATCTCACGGCGAGCATCGATGGGGCCATCTCTCTCCTCGGGGGAAACTCGGCCGACGCCTATGCGCAACTCGGACACGGGGGCAGGGATGTTGATGCGAACTACGCCTCCAACATCTCCGTGACCGCGGGTGGCGCTGTCGAACTCCGCGGTGGCTTGATCGGCGACGAGACCTACGCCCAGATTGGTCATGGCGGCGCCAACGCCGACGGGACCAAGGATGGCACCGTCGAGGTGACGGCCGCCAGCCTCCTCCTCAACGGCCGGGACGTGAACGCCAACTACGCGCAGATCGGTCACGGTGGACACAACGGCCTCGGAAGCATCGGAGGTGCCCTGGCTTCGAACATCACGGTGACTGTGACGAACGACATCGACCTGCTGGGGAACGACGAGGGATCGGGAACCGCGCATACCCAGATCGGCCACGGCGGTCACAACAGCGGAGCGGCGGGTGACACCGTCGCCGGGACGATTTCCGTGACGTCACAGAACGGGTCGATCACCCTCACCGGTTCGGTCGGCGGGTCGGCCAACTCCGCGACCCAGATCGGCCACGGTGGCTATCAGTCCGACTACGCGGTTTCGGACCAGGGCATCACCGTGGCAGCCGATGCGGGCGCAATCGCGGTGATCGGATCGGGTGCGCAGAACCAGACCCAGATCGGCCACGGTGGCGAACTCTCGACCGGCGCGATGAGCGGTGCGATCACGGTCACGGCCCAGGACGATATCTCCCTGACCGGGGGTGGAAACGGGGACTCGACCGCCCAGATCGGGCACGGTGGCGCCGATGCTACGGGTGGCGATTACGCGGGCGGCATCGAGGTGCACAGCAGTGCGGGAGCCGTTACCCTGACCAGTGGCACCAACACCGATGCCGTCGCCCAGATCGGTCACGGAGGACCCTACGGTGCGGCGACTTCCGCCTCCCTGTCCGGTGATATCTGCGTCGTCGCGGGCACCATGGTGACCCTGGACGCGGCGCCGGATGGTGGAAACCAGACCTACACGCAGATCGGACACGGTGGCTTCAACCTCGAAGGTGCGAAGTCGGGTGACATCACGGTCACGTCGGGAACGAACGGAACGGGCGGGGTGACGTTGACCGGTGGTGACACGCTCAACGAGTATGCCCAGATCGGACACGGTGGGATCAATGCCTCCGGCGACATGGCGGGGGACATTTCGGTGATCGGAGATTCCGATGGCGACGTGTCACTCACGGGTGGCACCGATTCGGACAACTACGCCATGATCGGTCACGGCGACGGCAGGGGTGCGACCACGACCGGGACGCGCGAGGGCGGCGTTCACATCTTCGCCGGAGGATCCCTCGACGCCATCAACGGAGGCACCGACAACGTGAACCTCTTCCACCAGAGCAACGGTGGCCTTGCGCTCGATCCGTCGAACACGGATCCGGACCGCTACCTGGGCGGCGACGGGTTCGAGCTCGTCGGCAGCGGCGGGAACAACATCGACGACAGTGTGTTGACCGGCCTCGACGCCATGATCGGAGGCAACCTCGGCAACGGGGCGATTCGCGTCGGGTTCAGCAACGCGATCGACCTCACCATCGATGCGGGGTCGGTGGTGGCGGTGAACAGCAGCGACGACCTCCATCTCCTCACGGGTGGCAACATTGCCTTCCTCAGCGGCTACCAGCAATACGGTGACGGCGACGTCGTCCTCGTCGCGGGCTGGGACGGCTCCGGATACTCCGGATCGGTCGACTACGGCTCGCCGGTCGATTTTTGCGCGCCGGTGATCGAAGGCGAACTCGATGCCGTCGATTTCAACTGCGACTCGTTCGGCGCGGGCATGGCGACGATCACCATCGGCGACGGCACCCAGACCGAAGGCATTGCGGTCGGGACGCGGGGCAGCACGAGCCTTTCCACCACCGCGGCCGGCGCACCGACCGGAACCAACATCTTTGCCGCCCACGGCATCACGCTCGAGGGGAGCGACACCTCCGCGAACGGGTTTGCCCATCTTGGCTTCCGTGACGACGACGCTTTCGCGATCAACAACGGGGCGGGTCGGACCGATACGCCGGCGGACATCGAACTCCAGCTCAAGGGGGGCGGCCTCTTCATGAACTCCGGGGATGCCGACGGTGCCTATACCCAGGTCGGTCATGGTGGTCTCGGTTCCGCCGACAACCGGCAGAACGACGCGAATTTCCAGAACATCGCGATCTCCTTTTGCGAGGCGGGCGATGTGGCCCTGGGCGGTGGGGCCGGTGTTGACGCCTACGCCCAGATCGGTCACGGAGCCCGAAACTCGACGGCCCGGAACCGGCACGGCAACATCACGATCACCGGGGAGACGGCCGGTGTGGGGGTCGATGATCTCGTGCTCGAGGGGGGAACGGGCGTCGGCGCCATGGCGATGATCGGCAACGGCGGGTTCGACGTCGATGGCGACAAGCAGGGGGACATCACGATCGACGGGATCGGGACGGCCGACCCGAACGGCGACGGGGACGGAGGTAGCAACCTCACCGTGAGTGGCGGACGCGAAACGGCGGCGGGGCTCGATGATGCGGGAATCGACTCGTTTGCCCAGATCGGTCACGGGGGCCGGAACTCCACGAGCACGCGGCGGGGGAATGTCACGATGACGGGCCTGAACGATGTGACTCTCCAGGCGGGGAGCGCCAATCGGAACTATGCCCAGATCGGCCTCGGTGGGCACACGGCGAATAACAGCGTCGCCTCTCCGAGTGCGATCTCGATCGAGATGGTGGGCGACCTCACTCTGAACGGCGGCACGGACGCCACCTCCACCGATGCCTACGCCCAACTCGGACACGGGGGACGGGCGGTCAACGGAGCCAAATTCGGTGATATCACGATCAACGGGGCGAGTAATGTCGTCCTGAACGGTGGCGCCGGCAATTCGGCTTCGGTTCTTCTCGGCCACGGCGGACAGGGGGCGCCGGGAGACATCGGGAGCGCCGGACTTGGCGACACGATTTCGATCACCACCACGGGGAATGTCGACCTGAATGCCGGCGCGGTCGACACCACGCTGGGAAGGCCCGCCGCGGCGTGGGCCATGATCGGTTTCGGAGGACGCAACGCCGATGGCGTGATGCAGGGGAACATCGTGATCGAAGCTGACGGCGATGTCACCCTCGACGGGGGATTCGAAGGCAGCGACGGGACGACGGCATTCACCGACGACGACGGCTGGGCGATGATCGGGATCGGGGGGCAGAGCAGCGATGGGGCGAAAGACGGGAATATCACGATCTCGGCGAACAACGTGCGCCTCAATTCGCAATCCGCTTTCCAGCAGGGCGATTTCAGCTTTGCCCAGATCGGGGCTGGCGGACGAGATGCGCAGGGATCGATCGGTGCCACCACCGCCGAGATTCGGATCGATGCCCAGGGTGAAATCCTGGTCCGCGGCAACGAGTCGGGTGACGGGAACCGCGCCTACGGTATGATCGGCCACGGAGGGAATAATGCCGGGATCGCCGGGAACACGGTCGATGGATTGATCAACCTGACGACGCAGACTGGGAATATCGAGGTCATGGGAGGAACGAGCGGGACACTGGAGTCCTTCGGCCAGATCGGTTTCGGCGGTCGCGACAGTGATTTCGATTCGCTGACCGGGAGTATCACGATCGATGCCGGGCAGGGCGGTGTGAGCGGCGGAGTGAACGTGATCACCGGCGGAGCGACGAACGCCTACGCCCAGATCGGTCACGGGGGACAGAATGCCGCGGGGACGGCTTCGGGCGCGATCACGATCCTCTCGCAGGAGGCGATCCAACTCGTGGATGGCGGCGGAAACAACGACAAGTACACCCAGGTGGGTCATGGGGGGCGCGACAACACGGGCGATGCCTATGGGGGAGCGATCGAACTGACGACGCGGGCCGGCGGATTGACCGTGAATCCCGGAAACGATGTGCGCACCTACGGTCAGGTCGGTCACGGTGGATTCGGCGCCGACGGGGCCGGCACGGGTGCGATCACACTCGATATCACGGGGGGCGACGTCGTCTTCGATACGCCATCGGGTAGCCAGGCCACCTCCTACACGCAACTGGGACACGGGGGATTCAAGGAGACACGGACCGAAGACACGTCGGACGCGGACACCGCGAACCACACCAATGCACCGAACGCCGACTACAACTACCGGACCCACAGTGGCGACATCAGCCTGACCACCACGGGGAGTGTTCTCTTTGACTCGAGTGGCGGGCTCTTCAGCTACTCGATGGCCGGTCACGGAGGAGTGCGCAATTCCGCCGTCGCCGGTGACGGCCATACGGGCTCGATCACCTTCGTGGCGGACGGTGACATCGACTTCAATGCCCAGGGCGGGAATGGCGCCTTCGTCATGGCCGGGCACGGCGGCTACCAGAGCGTGGGAAATCACGGCGCCGCCACCGATGTCATTTCCCTGAATGCGGGCGGTTTCGTCGGCGTCGATGCCGGCCTCGGGGACGGTGCCTTCGCGATGATCGGAAACGGAGGGTATGATGCCGACAACGACACCTTTCTCGAGCCGGCCTTCAATCCGACCGATGCGCCGGTGCAACTCGACCTGGCCGACAACACCCCGGTGACCCTTCGTGGCGACATCGATGTCACGACGGGCACGGGAGGCCTCACCGTCCGTGGCGGGCAGAACGGTGCTGCCAATTCGCTGCATGCGTTCGCCCAGGTCGGTCACGGCGGATTCGACACCACGGGCAGCAACGGAGCGGGCGTGCCGAGCTTCATGGGAGACATCGATATCGAGGTCGGCGGCGGCGATCTCGTGGTGCGGGGTGAACTCAACGGAGGCGCCGACAAGGGATCGCGAGGCGCCTATGGCCAGGTCGGGCACGGCGGCGCCCTGAACGTGGAGATCGACGATCTCGCGAGTCCCCTGGTCGACCCCAACGCGGGCCTGGTTCCGGATCAGACCGGGCACAGCGGGGACATCACCGTCGAGGTGATGGGAGCCGGAAATCGCATCCTGCTCGATGGTGGGGTCGACGATGAGAGCTACGCGCAGATCGGTCACGGGGGCACCAACAACGGAGGCAATGAGGGGCACACCGGCTCGATCGTGGCGACGACCGAAGACGGGGACATTCGCCTCGACGGAGGACCGGGAGGAGGATTCCAGAGTCCGGCCATCATCGGTCACGGTGGCACGAACGCGGATGGCAGCCACAGCGGTTCCGTAACCGTGGAAGCCGGGTCCGGTGCGGCGGCAACGCAGGGTGCCGTGATTCTCAACGGCAGCGGTTCGACCGACAGCTTCAACCAGATCGGTCACGGGGGATCCGGTGCCGAGGGCGACATGGGACTCGCGGCGGACGATATTCTCGTGACCGCCTTCGGAGACATCACTCTCTCGAGCGGCGGAGGAGGATCCTACGCCCTGATCGGAATGGGCGGCCAGAACAGCACGGGAAATCACTCGGTCAACGACATCACGGTGGATGCCGGCGGGAACGTGAGCCTCAACGGGGGAAGCGCTTTCGCCATGATCGGGCTCGGGGGCCAGAACAGTGACGGCGATCACGTCGCCAACGACATCTCGGTCGTGTCGGGCGGAGCGGTTTCCCTGAGTTCGAACAATGCGTTCACCCAGGTGGGAATCGGCGGCCAGAGCACCGAGGGGACGAAGGATGCGACCAGCATTTCGGTCGTCGCCGAGAACGACATCACGCTGACCGCGGGAGACAATGACCAGCGGTATGCCCAGATCGGTGCCGGTGGGCACAGCGCGTATGGGTCGAGCTTCACCGGAGACGTGAGCGCGGTCAGCAACAACGGAGGGGTTTCCGTTACGGCCAGTTCCCTCAGGAACCAGAGTTTCGCCCAAATCGGCCACGGCGGACGCTTCGAGGACGCCAACGGAAACTATGAGACCGGTGTGATGTCGGGAACCGTCACGGTCACGGCGGGTGGTGCCGACAGCGATGTCGTCATCCAGGGCGGAGGCGGAACGAGTTATGCGCAGATCGGCCACGGAGGATACGAGGCGGGAGACACCGGGAACGGAACGGCCGTGATGGACGGACTGATCGAAATCGATGCCGGTCGCGACCTCCTCATCACGGGTGGATCCGTCGTGGCGCCCGCGAACAGCAACGGTTATGCGCAACTCGGGCACGGAGGAACCGACGCCGACGGGGACCTGAGCGGAGTCATCCAGGTGGACGTGGGGCGTGACATCGCTCTCCAGGGAGGCGGCGACGTGAGCGACGCCGGACGGGTTCAGCAGTATGCCCAGATCGGCCACGGCGGATGGTCGCAGGCCGGTGCACTGGACGGAGCCATTGCGATCAATCAGAACGGGGGAGCCGGAGCGGGCGCGGTTTCCCTCACGGGTGGCGTTTCCGATGATTCCTATGCCCAGATCGGCCACGGTGGTTCTCAACAAGTCGGCGATATCGGGACTCTCGCCAATTCCGACATCACGATCACGACCGAAGCGGGTGTTGCCGTGACCGGGGGCACGATCCAGGAGAGCTACGCCCAGATCGGACACGGCGGCGACGATGCGGATGCGGGTGGGACCGGATTCAATGGCAACATTTCGGTGACCACGGCGACCGGAGACGTCACCGTGCGTGCCAACCCGAATGCGGATGCCGGTGGAAACCGCACCTCGGCCCAGATCGGTCACGGTGGACTGAACAACAACGATGCGACCGGGGACTTCACCGGGAACATCACGGTGGTGGCGACGAACGGAAACGTCCTGCTCGAGGCGGGTGATCTCGCGAGCAACAATCCGGCGATGATCGGTCATGGCGGCATCAACGCCAGCGCGGCCAACGCCCACGGCGGCGATATCACCGTAACCGCGGGAGGAAACATCGATGTGCTCGCGGGGGCGGCCGGAAGCGGAGGTCCGCGCTTCGCCCAGGTCGGTCACGGGGGCGTGAACACGGATGGGGGACTCTCCGGCGTGATCGACGTCGAGGCGGGTGGAAATCTGTCGGTCTTCGGAGACGGGGCGGCGGATTCCTACGGCCAGGTGGGGCACGGGGGAATCAACTCCGACGGAGCCAAGGACGGCACCATCCTCGTCGATGTGACGGGGGCGATCACTCTGGGCGGCCAACAGACCACGGCTTCGTACGGCCAGATCGGGCACGGCGGGCACGGGAGCACGGGAAATATCGGGTTCAACGCGGCGTCGAACATCGAGATCGTCGCGGGTGGGGACATCGATGTCCGCGGCAATCAGGCCGGTAGCAACACGGCTCACACCCAGGTGGGCCACGGCGGACACGCCAGCGGTCTGGCCGGGGAGACGATCGCCGGCACGATCGCTATCACCTCCGATTCGGGGAACATCACCCTGACCGGCTCGAACGGCGGTAGCGCGAACTCGGCGACCCAGGTCGGGCACGGTGGATACGAGTCCCACTACGAGGTGACGGACCAGAGCATCACCCTCGCGGCCGACGCGGGTTCGATTTCCGTGATCGGTTCCGGCGCCCAGAACCAGACCATGATCGGTCACGGCGGGGAACTTTCGACCGGCGCACTGAGCGGGGCCATCACGGTGACGGCGCAGGGTGACATCGCGTTGACGGGCGGAGCCAATCTCGATTCGACCGCGCAGATCGGTCACGGCGTCGCCGATGCGACGGGAGCGAGTTTCGGAGGCGACATCGAGGTCCACTCGAGCGGCGGAGCCGTCCGGCTCACGAGCGGGGACAATACGGACGCGATGGCGCAGATCGGACACGGGGGTGCCAACGAGATCGCGACCGGAGCGTCCGCCACGATCACGGGGGACATCTGCGTGGTCGCCGGCACGACGGTCACGCTCGACTCCGCCGCCGGACCCGGGGCGCGCAGCTATGCCCAGATCGGTCATGGCGGAACGAACCTCACCGGGGACAAGACCGGCGACATCACGGTGACCTCGGGAACGAACGGAACCGGAGGCGTGACTCTGACCGGTGGCGACAACACCGAGGAGTATGCCCAGATCGGTCACGGAGGCATCCGGTCGGGTGGAAGCCTGTCGGGAGATATCTCCGTGATCGGCGACACCGGAGGCGACGTGACGCTCAACGGCGGCACCGGCCCCCAGAACTACGCCATGATCGGCCACGGCGACGGCGAAGGTGCGACGACGGACGGAATGCGCGAGGGCGGCATCCACATCTTCGCCGATGGGACGCTCACCGCGACGAACGGGGGGGCGGACAACGTCAACGTCTACCATCAGACGAACGGGGGACTCGCCCCGGCCGACTACAACGGCGGAGATGGATTCCAGCTTGTCGGAAACGGCGGTGTCACCCTGCCCGACTCGGCCGTCGACGATATCGCGACGATGATCGAGGGGAATGTGGCGAGCGGACCGGTTTCCGTGGCCATCGCCAACGACGTCGATATCACGATCTCGGGGGCGGACCACTTCGTCGATACCAGCGAGGACTTCTACGTTCTCACGGGGGGCAGCATCACGATGCTGAGCAGCTACCAGAACCACGGCAACGGGGACGTGTTTCTCGTCGCCGGTTGGGATGGAACCGGATTCAGCACCACCGCGACCGTCGATTACGGCAACCCGGTCGATTTCTGTTCGCCCGAGATCGTCGAATCCGGGGATTTCGATCCGGTCGATTTCAACTGCGATTCCTTCGGAGCCGGGGATGCCACGATCACCCTCGGTGCGGCCGACCAGGAAGCGCCTGTGATGGTGGGCTCACGGCAGGGACGAAACCTGGCCGCAGCCTACGGGATTGTGATGAATGCGAGTGACAACCTGGCGGACGTCGATGTTGATACCATTCCGGATGGTCAGGATGCGTTCACCCAGTTCGGCTATCACAATGGGAGCGCCGGCGCCGGAAACATGACCGGCACGATCGAACTGCGCTTGAAGCAGGGAGGCCTCGCCATGAACAGCGGGGCCGCCGATGGCACCTACACACAGGTCGGTCACGGCGGAACCGGTGCGACCGCCTCCACGATCGGAGCGGCGGCGACGATCGATATCAGTTTCTGCGAGCCCGGCGACATCGTGCTCGACGCGGGGAACGGGTCGCACTCCTACGCACAGATCGGTCACGGCATCACCGATTCGGCCCAGACGACGAACGGGGATATCACCATTTCGGAATTCCGCCACATCACGATGAACAGCGGGGACGGCGACACCGCCTTCACCCAGATCGGCAACGGAGGCGACAACTCGGACGGCAACAAGGACAGCGACATCAGCCTGACGGGGGCGTCCGATGCGGGCGAACGAGGCAATGTCGTGATGACGGCGGGAGGCGTCCGTGCCTATGCCCAGATCGGGACGGGTGGCCGGTCGGTGAACAACAACAAGTTTGGCGCGGTTGCCCTGAGCAACGTCATCGATCTCGACATGAACGGGGGTAGCGGGACCGACTCCTACGTCCATCTCGGAAACGGAGGCGGTGATGCGGCGAACGGTCCGCTTCGTGGGCATATCGACGTGACCCTCGACGGAAACCTGACGATGGACGCCGGTCTCGAGGACCAGGCCTATGCGCAGATCGGGCACGGCGGACACACGCAGCAGAATGGCGTGATGGGGCCGAACGAAGACAACGACATCACCATCAGCACCGGGGGATTCGTTTCGCTTGCGGGATCGGCGGCGGGCGATACCACGGGTGCCGGCAACATTTCACCGCAGGCCTACGCGCAAATCGGTCACGGCGGTCGTGGGTCGCGCGGACAGAATGCCGGTGGCGGTCTTGCCCTGGAGCGATACGGCGACATCACCATCTCGGCGAACGGGGCCGACGGCTCCGGCAATGCGATCAGCCTTCTCGGTGGGGATTCGAACGAGACCTACGCCCAGATCGGTCATGGGGGGCGGGATGCGCGGTCCTTTTACCAGGGCGAGATCGATCTCGATGCAGCGGGGAGCGTCGCCCTGTTGGCTGGGAATCGTTCGCGTGCCTACGCCATGATCGGTCATGGCGGCGACGAGTCGGAAAAGGTGAACGGCACGGCTGGAAGCGGCGGGGAAGGGACCCTCGAAGGGAACGAGGGCTCGATCGACATCACCACGACCGCGGGCGGCGATCTCGTTCTCACCGCGATGCAGACGGCGAGTGGTGAGGTCGATGCCAACGCCATGGTCGGGCATGGCGGGCACGGCACCTTCGGGAATCACACCGGTGCGATCACGCTCTCGATCGACGGTGGGGTGGAGATGACAGGCGGAGCCGGGCCGCGAACCTACGCCCAGATCGGACATGGTGGCGAGAATGCCGACGGCGATCACGAGGGGGTGATCAGCCTGACCGCGAACGACGACATCGTGGCGACCGGTGGAAGTTCGGGGGACTCCTACGTGCAGATCGGGCACGGTGGGCACGATGCGGATGGCAGTTCGACCGGATCGATCGATGTGACGACTCCGGGGGACCTGACCTTCCTCGGGGGAACCGCGGATGACAGTTATGCGCAACTCGGTCACGGGGGCGCATTGACGGTGGGCGACCGGACGGGAGCCGTCACGATCGACGCCGGCGGCGACATTCTCTTCGACACGCAGGGAGCGAACGGTGCCCGGACCTACGTGCACCTCGGGCACGGAGGATTCCAGAGCAGCGGGACGTTCCTGGGGAACATCGACGTGAACCAGAACGTTTCCGGTGGATCGATCACCTTCCAGGCAGGGCAGAGTGCCTCCTATGCCCTGCTGGGTCACGGCGGCCGGAATGATCACGGCTCGACCCTGAACAACGGGCCCGATGGGACACCCAACACCGGGGACGAAGTTCGCGTGGAGTCGAATGCCGACTACGCGCCCGGCACGATCACCGGAGATATCGCAGTCGGTGCGACGGGTGACATCTCCTTTACCGGCGGATTCCAGGCCGGGGGCACCGGATTCGCCCAGATCGGTCATGGCGGCTATCACCAGGACGCGGTCGCCGACGAGGGCCACTCCGGCTCGATCGAGGTGATCACGAGCGGCGGTGCGATCACTTTCACGGCGGGCACGCGCAACGCGCAGTTCGCGATGATCGGGCACGGAGGTTTCGAGAGCTTCGGCAACCACAACGGCGCCATCACGGTGGAAGCGGAGACGGGGATCACCTTCACCGCCGACGGGTCGACGATCGCGGCGGGTGGAGGAACGAACAGTTTCGCCCAGATCGGACACGGCGGCTTCAACTCCGATTTCGAGCCGGACCGAACGATCGCGGAGGTCGGCGACGTCAACGGAGCAGGTGGATTCAACGACGACATTCCGCTGACCGATCCGGGATTGAACTTCGGAGCGATCGCGATCACGACGAATGGAGCGGGAGCCGATATCGTCCTGCAGGGTTCGGTCTCGGACGGGAACAACGGGCGGGGCGGCTATGTCCAGTTCGGTCATGGTGGTTTCAATACCCAGGGTGATCGCCAAGGGACGATCGACGTGATCAGCGGGGGCGCGGTCCTGGTCAACCGGGGCACGACGGACGATGCCTATGCCCAGATCGGCCACGGCGGCCGCAACGCCAGCGGCACCATTTCCGATGCCGCCATCACGGTGAGCAGTGCCAACGGCGGTAAGGTGGCGCTCCAGGGAGACGGGCTTGCCGCCACCGCAGGTTTCACCGCGAATCGTGCCTACGCCCAGATCGGACACGGCGGTTCCAATGCCGACGTGCAGGCCGATTCCGCGGTTTCCGTGACGGGGGACGGGGGCATCGACGTGATCGGGGGAGGATTCCAGGAGGGCTACGCGATGATCGGTCACGGTGGTGATTCGGCGGACGCCCAGGGAACCGGTTTCGACGGGGCCGTGACCGCCGTGGCGAACACCGGCGATGTCGCCCTCACCGCCAACGAGCCCGCGGGCGAGTCCGGGAACCGCTCGTTCGTGCGAATCGGGCACGGCGGCTACACCGGCGGAGGGACGGACTATTCCGGCGCCGTTCGGGTCGAGGCGACCGCGGGAGACATCGAGGCGACCGCGGGCGTCGACGGGAACAACAACTACGCGCAGATCGGTCACGGAGGTGTCGCCAACCATGCGGCGACGGGGCATGCGGGAACGATCGACGTGATCGCCGCGGGCGACATTACCTTCACCGCCGGGATCGACAATGCGGGGTCCGCCGGCAACGACCGGCAATTCGTGATGATCGGACACGGCGGTGCCAATACGGACGGAAGCCACGACGGCGCGGTCACGGTGACGGCGGGAACGGACGGGACCGGTTCGATCACCTTCATGGCGGGCGATACCGCTTCGAATGCGGAAGGGGCGTTTGCCCAGATCGGTCACGGCGGTCAGGGCAACAACGGCGATCTCTCCGGGGCGATCGAAGTCACGGCCGCGGATAACATCACGATGCAGGGCAACACGGGCAGCAACGCGGCCTACGCGCAGATCGGTCACGGCGGCCGGTCCGCGCAAGGCGATCGCACCGGCTCGATCGAGGTCGAGGCGACGAACGGTTTCATCGATGTCATCGCGGGCCAGAACAACAACAACTACGCGCAGATCGGCCACGGCGGCCACGATGCCGACTTCACCGGCGCCAACCAGGGAACCGGAACGGCGGACACGATTTCGGTGACGGCGGGGACCGACATCAACGTGACGGGTGCCCAACTCGACAACAACAACGACGCGGCGCAATCCTACGCCCAGATCGGTCACGGCGGCCAGTATTCCGATGGCAGCCATTCGGCGGCGATCACCATCGGGGCCGGAGGCGAGCTCGACGTCACCGCGGGTTTGAGCAACCAGGCCTACGCGCAGATCGGACATGGGGGGCTTTTCAATGGCGGAGGGACCGGCGGAGACCATTCCGGCGACATCGATGTGGAAACCGGGGGAGACATCGCGGTCACCGGGGGCGTGCGGGAGCGTTCCTACGCCCAGATCGGTCACGGCGGATTCGACAACGACGGGAGCAAGGACGGATCGATCGCGGTGGAGTCCACCGGTGGAGCGGTCACTCTGTCGGGTGGTTCGACCTTTGGTGACGCCTATGCACAGATCGGACATGGAGGCGGCAACACCGAGGGCGTCATCGGCGCAACGAGCGGAGCGATCACGGTGAATGCGGCAGACAGCGTTTCCGTCATCGGCAACCAGAGCGGTGCCGCGACCAACTATGCGCAGATCGGTCACGGTGGTCGCAGTTCGGGGCTTGCGGGCGAGACCGCTGCGGGAATGATTACCGTGCGGAGCACCAACAGGGATGTCGTCCTCACGGGAGCCAACGGAGGCAGTGCGGAATCCCACACGCACATCGGCCACGGGGGCATCCTGTCAAACTACGATGTCCCCGACAGCGCGATCGATATCGATGCCGGTGGAGCGGTCACGATCACGGGGTCGGGAGCGCAGAACAGCACGATGATCGGTCACGGTGGCGAAAGGGCCGCGGGAACCGTCTTTGGCGGGGAAATCACGGTCGATGCGAATAACGAGATCCGCCTCACCGGCGGAACCAACACGACGGCCGCCGCGCAGATCGGTCACGGCGGGGCGGAGACGGATGCGACCTTGTCGGGGGATATCACCGTCACCTCGACCGGGAACAGCATCTTCCTCACCGGGGGAGAGGCGCTCGACAGCTTCGCCCAGATCGGTCACGGCGGCCGGCTCGCGAAGGGGGACAAGGAGGGCGCGATCGGTTTGTTCGCTCGCAGTGGCGGACTGACGCTGACGGGAGGAAACGAAAACCAGGCCTATGCCCAGGTCGGCCACGGCGGACACGACGCCGACTTCACGGGAACACGGGGTGGGACCACGGCGACCTCGGACATCACGGTCGAGACCGATGGGGACATCATTCTCCAGGGCACCCTGGCCGGAGACGCCGCCACGAACACGGCTCCCCAGGCGTTCGCGGCGATCGGCCACGGGGGGCAGTATACCGATGGCGATTTTCTCGGAAGCATTTCGGTGGTCTCGAATGCCGGAGGAGTGTCTCTGGTGGGCGGTGCGAGCAACCAGGCGAATGCGACCATCGGGCATGGCGGGTTGCAGAGCCGTGGGTCGCACGACGGAAACATCGAGGTGCATGCGGTGAATGATATCGATGTCGAGGGTGGTGGACGCGACCGTTCCTACGCGCAGATCGGGCACGGTGGCGACCAGGAGAACCAGGGCGACAACAGTGGGGCGATCTGCGTGATCTCGAGCGACGGGAGCGTGAGGGTCCTGGGGGGCTCGGGGAACGTGGATGCCAACGCCATGATTGGTCACGGCGGCCATACCGTGGGTGCCACGAACATGGACGGCGATATCTCCGTGTATGCCGGCCTCGACCTGCTCGTCACGGGCGGAGACGCGACGCGCGACTTCGCCCAGATCGGTCACGGCGGAGTCGACGCGAATGGGGACCTCTCGGGTGACATCGATGTCGTCGTCGGACGCAGTCTGTTCGTCAACGGCGGCTCGGCCGGCAATTCCTACGGCATGATCGGTCACGGGAGTGCCCAACCGAGCAGTGCCGGAGCGCGGTCGGGTTCGATCGATCTCTCGGTCGAAAACGGGACGACGGTCGCCGACAACGCGACTTCGGCGCGCCTCGGACACGGGACCACTGCGGTTGCGAGTGTGTCGAACAGCGCCTTCAACCTGACGACAGGAACGCTGGACACGACAGGAAGTGTCGAGGGAGTGACCGGGATCATCGATGTGATGGCTCCCGGGGGTCACGTGGAGTTTGTGGTCACGGGAGGCGATCTCGATGTCGACGGCCCCGGTGCGTTCTTCACCTCCGGGTTCGACGTCGATCTCGTCGCCACGGGCCACGTGAATCTTGCTGCCTCGGTCTCGAACGGCGGCGCGGGAGCGGTGAACATCGCGGCGGGATGGGACGGCGCGACCGGCCTGACACGATCCACTTCCTTCAACTCCTGTCCTGTCGTCGCGGACCTGGATCTCGACTTTTCCGCCATTCTCGCCGACGACGCGAGTTTCGGGGAAGGTAGCGGCTCGGTCTTCGTGGGTGATGGTTCCCAGGGCGAGGCGATCGTGGCCGGATCCGCGGGTGGCAGCACGAACGTGCTCGGTTACGGAGTCGAGTTGAAGGGAAGCGATTCGGCCGCCGGCGCGGTGGCGCAAGTGGGATTCAACGAGGAGGTCTTCGCCGGGAATGGGGGCGCGGATGGCATCGCTGCCACCGGCTCGATCCTCGTGCGGACGATGGATGACGGGCTCGTACTGAACGGTGGAGACACGAATGGCGCCGAAGCCCGCGTGGGCCATGGCGGAGAGGGTACGGTCGCGGACACGAGCGGAGAGATCGCGCTTGAACTGGACCGGGGATCCGCGGCGGGGGATCTCGTGGTGTCGGCCGGCAATGCCCCGGGAAGCACCGCCGCGGTCGGCCACGGCGGAGAAGATGCCGAGGGAGCCAAGGGGGGAGCCATCGAGGTGACGGCGGGCTCCGTCGAACTCACCGGAGGGGGGCTGGGTTCCACCGAAAGCGAGGCTCGGATCGGGCATGGCGGGAGGAACGGCCGGGGCGATATCGACGGGGATATCATGGTGACCACGACCGACGGTGGTGTGAATCTCGATGGTGGGGCGGGAGACGACGGAGCCGCGCAGATCGGGCAGGGAGGTGCCGGATACAGCGGGGTGACGACGACCGGCAATGACATCGAGGTGGATTCGGCCATGTCAGTCGTTCTTCAATCCGGTCTCGGAGACCGGTCGCTGGCCCTCATCGGCGGAGGAGGATCGAATGCGTTCGGAACATTCGATGGGAACGTGGCGGTGACGGCACTAGATGGCGATGTCTCCCTCTTCGCGACCGGTGGCGGGACGTCCTCGTCGGCGCAGATCGGTGCGAGCGCGGCCGGGTCGAGTTTCGCGACTCTCGATGGATCGATCGACGTGCGGGCCTCGCGCGACGTCAACCTGCTCGGAGGATCCGAGGCGTTTTCCTTCGCCCAAATCGGAAGCGGTGGCAGGGGTGCGGGCGGCGACTTTTCCGGAACGGTGAAGGTGGATGCCGGACGCGACATCCTTGCCGATGCCGGTCCGAGTGGGACCGGCAGCTACGCGAATATCGGTCACGGGGATGATCTCTCCGGATCGTTGGCGTCCTTTGCCGGGTCCGGGTCTCGCGAGGGGGACATCCAGGCGGGGGCGGGCAACGACATCCTCCTGAGCGATGCGATGATCGGACACGTCAACGACTCGACGTCGGGAATCGCTACGGTGAACGGCGGTGACACCTATGTCGCGCCAAGTCGCGACGATCCCTCGGGGGGAACGGGCGTTCTCCGAGCGGATGCGGATTCGGAGTTTACCAGCGCCGATGCAGACGAACTGCGTCTCTACTTTCCGCGGCGGCAGAACAACGAGGTCGAGGCCGGGGCGCTTCTCAATGGCACTCCCTACACCGGGACGTCCGCGGATCCCTCGATCACGCAGCGGGAGGACGAGTTCGTGATCAACATTCTGGGTGTGGGCGCAGACACGCCGGCGGAACACCAGAATCTCGACCCCTACTACTCCGACAACCTCCTGCCCGGAGAGCTGCAGAATGGATCGCCGGCGAGCTACAGCATTGCGCTCGGCAACTACTCACTCTTCTACGACACCATCACGCTCACGAATGCGCCGCCGCCGGATGCGACCGGTGACGACGAGGGAGGGACCGGCGAGGATTCTCCCGGCGCGGACCCGATCGCGATCAACTTCCTGGATTTCCTCCCGGACGACGAGCTCTACGATGACGATCCCCAGAAGTTTCGCGACCGCTACAACCGGTTTCGCCTCTTCAGTGTTCGCTACGAGGGATTCGATCACTACGGGGATTTCGGTGAGAGCATCTTCGATCTCGACTCCGTGGACGCAAACGAGAGCCAGCCTCCCGTGATCGATGAACTCGACTTCAACGGGTTTCCGGAGCTGAGCGCGTGGGAGCCGGGCGGCACCGAGGACATCCTGGAGCGGCAGCAGCGGATTCTCGCGGAGCAGGAAGAAGACGACGAGGAAGAAGATGAGGAGAGCGAGGAAGGTGCGGACGGAAACGAGGTGGCAGCGCTGGAGGCTCCTTTCGAAGGGATCGAATAGCCCTCGGGCGAGGATTGGAGACGCGTAGCGTTCTCCGTCCCACGGTTCAGTTTTCCTCCCTCTTCTCCACCGCGACGAGTTCGGGCGGGTCGTTCCGTTGATTGAGGAAGCGATAGTGGATCGCGGAGAATCGATCCTGGTCCAGCGATCGCGCCCAGTCCTCGACGCATGCTCTCTCCTCGTGTCCTCCGTCGTGCCCGGGGTAGACCACCACGGTGATCAGGCCTCCGGGTTCGAGAATGGTGAGGGACCCGTCGAGAGCCGTCCGAGTCGTGGCGGGCCGGGTGGTGATGCCCTTGTTGCCGCGGGGAAGGTAGCCGAGGTTGAACATCACGACGCGGGCTCGCGATTCGCCGAGGATCGCGGCGATCGTGCCGTGGCAGGCGTGATGGTATTCGACGTGGTCCCACCCGGCGGTTCGGGACGAGGCGCTGGCGAGGGCCTCTTCCTGCACGTCGATGGCGACGACTCGTCCTCCGGGTGTCGTCCGGGCGGCGAGAAAGGCGGTGTCGTGTCCGTTGCCGGCCGTGGCATCGACCGCGGTATCGCCGGGGGACAGGCGCTCACCGGCGAGAACGTGCGCCAGCGAAACGGCTCGGTTCAGGGTGGGACGACGCGGTGACATGAGGCGGCGGGTCACAGGTGGGGAAAAATCTCCCGGACATCGACGCGTGGATCGAGAGGGGAACCGTCGAGGAGGCACCGCACCAGTTCGGAGGCGAACCAAGGACCGTTCAGGACCCCTTTCGAGCCGAGTCCGTTGAAGAGGACGACACGGGGAAAGCGCGGATGTGGCCCCATCACGACGCGACTCTGGCGAATCGTCGGGCGAAACCCCGCCCGGTGTCCCGTGAGCCGGACCGGTGGCCGGATTGCGGTCCTCACACGGGCAAGCAGTGTGTCGCGGGCGCCCGGGGTGGGATCCGGCGTGATGTCGTCGTGGTCGTAGGTGGAACCGGCACGGAATCGTCCGTCTCCGAGTGGTTGAATCCAGCCATTGCGATGCAGGACGCGGCGCTCGTCGCCCAGTTCGTCGCACTGAAAGTCGATGATTTCCCCCTTGGCCGGTTTCATCGGGAGTCCGGAAAAAAAGTGGTTTTGCGGGGCGCGCCACCCTTCGCAGAAGACGACGAAACGGGCCACGACGTTCTTCCAGGTCACGGTCGATTCGTCGAGGCCGATATCTTTCGACCGTACCCGGGCGATGGCGTAGGACGCCCGTTCGAGAAGGTGCTGCCGCGTCGCTTCGAGAAAGGCATTCGTGTCCAGCCAGCCACCTCCCGTGATCTCGATTCCCCCGTGGGGAGCGGGAATGCGCGTCGTGTCTATCTCGAGCGACGCGTGGTAGGGGGCGAGCCGGGAGGCGGATTCATCAAGTCTCCTTTTCCAGAGAAGCTTCTCGTCAGGGCTCCCGAATATCCGGGCGGTCCGGTGATGGTGAAACAGGCGAAGTCCGGTCTCTTCCTCCCGTTCCCAGTAGAAGCGAAGTGCCTCCGGCAGGACCGCCTCGAGTTGGGAGTCGACACGGAAACCGCTGCCGAAAATGGGAGTGACGAGGCCTGCCGCCACTTTCGAAGAGGTTTCCTCCTCGTCCCGGTCCACGACGAGAATGCGCTGGCCCCGTTGCAGGAGATACCACGCGAGGAGGGAACCGGCCAATCCCTGTCCCACGATGAGGAAATCGATCTTCACCATGGCCACGGTAAGAGAACTCCGTCCCACACGAAACGAAAAAGAAACCGTGAGAGTATCGGCCAGGACAGAGGAGCGCCGAATAGCTCGATTATTAAGAAAACTAAAATAATCGAATTGAAGTCTCCCTCTATTTGCGCCACGTTATGAGGTAATTTTATAATCTTCGAAAATTTCATGAAAAGGGATTCTCTTTGTTCCTTAATTTTTGTGACAATGGTGGTGGCGCTTGTGCTTTCCGGCTGTGGCAATCCCGAGAAGTCGGCGATGCGTAAACTGGAAGAGAGCCAGTATGCCTTCGAGGTGGAAGATTTCCACGTCGCTGCCGGAGCAGGGGATCTCGAGTCCGTGCTTCTCTTCGTCGAGGCCGGCATGGCGATCGATTCCGAGGACGAGCATGGCAACACCGCCCTGATTCGGGCCGCCGCCAATGGACGCCGCGAGATGGTGGAGCAATTGCTCGGCCTGGGTGCCGATCCACGACGGGTCAACCAGTTCGGAAGGGACGCCCTGATTTCTTCGTCGGCGAAGGGATTCGAGGAGGTGTCGCGCCTGCTTCTGGGGCGCGGCGCCGATCCGACGCAGCAGGACTCGGAGGGGTGGAATGCGCTCTCGATCGCCGCCTACAACGGACACGAGGGCGTCGTGAAACTCCTGACGAGCGAGGCGAGCCAGGAAATGCTCGACAACGCGCTCCTGGTCGTGTCGTTCAACGGGAATCCGGCCGTCACGCAGCACCTTCTCAACCAGGGGGCCTACATCAATACCCGCAGTCCGGAAAGCCAGACTCCGCTCATGATCGCCTCCCAGAATGGCCACGTCGAGGCGGTGCGGGTGCTTCTCCAGAACCAGGCGAACCCCTACGCCGTCGATGACCAGGAGCGGACGGCCGCGATGCTCGCCCAGGCCGAGGGACACGGTCCGATTCACGATCTCATCCAGGAGCCCGGCCTGTGGGGGGAATCCGAGGAGAGCCGTGAGGTCGCCGAGGAAATGGAGGGAGCGATGGAGGCGCTCGCCGAAGGGGGAACGGTGGAGACCCTCGAGGAATCCGGGGGGGAACCGGTATCCCCGGTGGTGGCGGGTCTTCACGAACCCGGAGCACCGGATGCATCGGGTGAGCCTCTTCGTTCCGGCGAGGGTACGGGTCCGGCCCCCATCGATGTGGCACAGGCCGCATCACCTGCAACGGTAGGACCCGCAGAGGCACCTCCGGCAAGGGCGACGCCAGCGATCGCGGTTCCTGCGGGCGCGGACCCGAATTCGCGAGCTGTGGCGATGTCTTCACCGGAAGGAACGGGAGACCGGGTATCGCCGCGTGATCTTCCGCCGGTTCGTTCGAACGCGCGTGCCCGCGAGGTGCGTGCCGAGGCGAAGTCCAAGCCGATGGTGGCGATGAATGGTTCCGTCATTCGCTCACGCAACCCGGAGAGGGCCGCCGTGGAGTCATTCGTCTTGGCGGGATACCGCGAACGCCCGGTTCCGATCGCGGTGAAGTCCGTCGAGGACGGCGCGGCGCAAGTTCGCCCCCTCGACCGCAGTGCCGCCGGGCCCGTCGAGGTCCGGGCGGGAGAGCGCATTCCCGGAACTCCCTACGAGGTGCGGGAGGTGCGCAAGAAGCTGGTCAGTTCGAAGGAAGGCAAGGGCGAGATGGTCGACGTCTCGCGGGTCGAGGTGGAGGACACCCGCACGGGCGCGCGTCACCTTCTCGTCAAGGACGTGGCGGGCCAGTCCTCCGATTCCTATGCGATTCTTACCGCTCCCGGCAGCGATTTTCGCTATGTCGTCAAGACCGGGGATACCTTTCGGACCGAACAGCCCGGCATGGGCCCCCGCGACTACCAGGTTCTCGACATTCGCCCGCACGGTGTCGTGGTCAAGGATCTCACGACCGAGGAGGTCCGGATGATCGACCGCGAAGGAACGATCCACCGGTGAGACGAAAGGGCCCGGCCCTTTCGTCCCGGTCGCGCTGCCGCCGACAGTAGGGACCGTGTGCGGCTGTTCCTGCGAGGCGGCTACACCACCGTGCCGTCGGGAATGATCTTCCCCTTCGGAACCACCACGATTCCGTTCCGGATGTGACACCACTCGTTGTCCTCCTGGTCGCGGTCGCCGGGATCGATGATTACGTTCGAGCCGATGACGGCGTTCTTGTCGATGATGGCCCGGCGAATCCGCGTGTTGCTTCCGATGCGGATCGGAAACTCGCGCACCTCGTCGCCTTCCATGACCCGCCGATGGTAGAAGTCCGCTCCCATGACGACGGTCTCGTCGATCTGGCAGCCGCTCTCGATCACGGACCGCACCCCGATGATCGACCGCCGGATCCGCGCATGACTGATGATGCAGCCATCCGAGATCAGGGCCTCCTCGATCGTGGCGTGGTTCACCTTGCTCGCGGGGAGCAGCCGGGACCGGGTGTAGATCGGATTCAGCTCGTCGAAGAAGTTGTAGCTGGGTACGATATCGGTGAGCTGGATGTTGGCGTCGAAGAAGGACTTGATCGTCCCGATGTCCTCCCAGTAACCACGAAAGACGTGCGAGAACACTTCGCCGTTCTGAATGATGCTCGGAATGATGTGCTTCCCGAAATCCTCGAATTCGTTGTCGAGCGCATCCTGCATCGCGGAACGTCCGAAGAGATAGATTCCCATCGATGCCTGGAACCGCTCCGAATCCTCGGAGAGCCCGCAGCTTTGTAGCAAGGGTGCGGGCATCACGAGTCGGTCGAGTATTTCGTCGTTGCTTCCGGGCTTTTCCACGAAGTCCGTGATGTGTCCGTCCGCCGTCGTGTGCATGAGACCGAACGACCGGGCTCGCTCGCGATCGACCGGGGTTGTCGCAATGGTGACGTCGGCGCCATTCTTCTCGTGGGCCGTGAGCATTTCGCGGAAGTCCATCCGGTAGAGCTGGTCGCCGCTGAGAATGAGGTAGTAGCGGTAGGGATATTCCAGGAAATAGCTCAGGTTCTGTCGAACCGCGTCCGCCGTTCCCTGGTACCATTCGTTGTGCCCCGGGGTTTGCTGGGCGGCAAGAATCTCGACGAAGTTCTCCCCGAAATGATCAAACTTGTAGGCGCTCGTGATGTGCCGGTTCAGGGACTCGCTGTTGAACTGCGTGAGGACGAACATCTTCCGGATACCGGAATTGATGCAGTTGCTGATCGGGATGTCGACGAGCCGGAACTTGCCGGCGAGGGGAACAGCCGGCTTCGAGCGCCGGTGAGTCAGGGGAAAGAGTCTCGTGCCCTGTCCCCCGCCCATGATGATGGCGAGGGTTTGTTTGACCGCGTTGGGACTGAGTTGGTGTGGCATGGGACTACTTTCACTCTAACCGAGCGAGAACGAGATTGTCACCGAATTCGTGTGAGAAATTTTTGATTATTCCGTAACGCGAATCTAGGTTCCGCCCACTTCAGAAAACACACTTTTCATGTGCGGCATCATTGGCTACGTGGGACGGGAAGAGGCGGTCCCGGTTCTGCTCGACGGGCTACGCAGACTCGAATATCGCGGCTACGACTCGTCGGGGGTCGCCGTCATGGACGGGGGACCGGCGATCGATTTTCGCAAGAGGAGCGGACGGCTCGAGAACCTGCGCAGCCTGCTCGTCGAGAGTCCCGTCTCGGGTGGTTGCGGCGTGAGCCACACGCGCTGGGCGACGCACGGGGAGCCGAGCGACGACAACGCCCACCCCCACTCGGACCAGTCCGGCAAACTCGCGCTCGTCCACAATGGCGTCATCGAGAATCACCAGGTGCTGAGATCCCAACTGGAAAAGGATGGTCACACCTTTCTCTCCCAGACCGACTCCGAGGTGCTGGCCCATCTCATCGGCCAGGCCTATGACAGGAGCGAGGCGTCCGATCCACAGGCCAGGCTGGTCGAGGCGGTGCGCGAGGCTCTCGGGCACGTCTCCGGGACCTACGGCATCGTGGTGATGCATGCCGAGGCGCCGGGATTTCTCGTCGGAGCCCGGCTCGGCAGTCCTCTCGTGGTCGGGTTGGGCAAGGACGAAAATTTTCTTGCCTCCGATGTCGGGGCGATCATCTCCCACACGTCCGATGCAATCTACTTGCGAGACCGGGACCTCGTCTACCTGACCGACACCGAGTTCCGCATCGAGAACATCGACGGCGAGTTGTCCGAGTACGAGGTGAGCACGGTCGACTTCACTCCGGAACAGGCGGAGATGGGCGACTTTCCCCACTACATGCTCAAGGAGATCTTCGAGCAACCGGTATCGATCGCAAACGTGTTTCGCGGCAGGCTGCGCGACGACGAGGCCTCGGCGATGCTGGGGGGGCTCGGACTCACTCCGCGCGAGCTGCGCGACATCGACCGGATCGTCCTGTGTGGTTGCGGAACCGCCAGCCACGCGGCGATGGCGGGGGAGTATCTCGTCGAGCATCTCGCCCGGATTCCCACGGAGGTCGAAATCGCGAGCGAGTTCCGCTATCGCAATCCCCCCCTGGACAAGAACACGCTCGTGTTCGTGATCAGCCAGAGCGGCGAGACGATCGACACGCTGGCGGCCCTACGCGAGGGGCAGCGCAAGGGGCACCGGGTTCTCGGGATCGTGAATGCGGTCGGATCGACCATCGCCCGCGAGTCCGATGGAGGGAGCTACCTCTACTCCGGGCCCGAGATCGGGGTGGCGGCGACCAAGTCTTTCACCTCCCAGGTGACGATGCTCGCCCTGCTGGGGCTTCTTCTCGGAAGGATGCGTCACCTGTCGGTCGAATACGGACGCAACCTTCTCCACGAAATACGCTCCCTTCCCGAGAAGGTGGAGGCGATCCTGGCTCGGAACGAACAGATTCGCGAGATCGCCCTGAAGTACATCGACGCCGAAGGGATGCTCTTCCTCGGCCGTCAGTTCAACTATCCGACCGCGCTCGAGGGGGCCCTGAAGATGAAGGAAATCTCCTACATTTTCGCGAGCGGTCACGCCAGCGCGGAATTGAAGCACGGCATCATCGCCCTCGTGAGCGAGTCGCTTCCCAGTGTCTTCGTGATGCCGAAGGATTCGGTCTACGAAAAGAATGTGAGCAATCTCGAGGAGGTGAAGGCGCGCAAGGGGCCGGTGATCGCCATCACCACGGAGGGAAACACGGAACTGGAGGAGATTGCCGACGACGTCATTTACATTCCGGCGGTAACCGAGTGTCTCAGCCCCATTCTCGCGGTCATACCCCTTCAGCTCCTGAGCTACCATTTTGCCGTCGCCCGGGGGTGCGATGTGGACAAACCACGCAACCTTGCCAAAAGCGTGACGGTGGAGTAAAAGGGAACAGTGCCAGGCTCGACGAGCCTCACCGCAAACCATGCACGAAAGCGATAGTCCAGAACCGGTCGCGGGAACCACGGAAGGAGGCGCCGTCCGCCAGGTGGCCGTCTTCCTCCAGAACCGGGCCGGGGCTCTCCTTTCCGTTCTCGATCTCCTGCAACAAAACCACGTGGTCGTTCTCGGCCTCTCCGTCCAGGACTCCATGGATGCGACGGTGGTGCGCCTCCTGACGAGCGACCCCGATTCGGCCGAGACCCTCTTCATCGAGAAGGGGGTTCCCTTCAGTACCACCGACCTCGTCGTCGTCGAGTTGGGAGAGGGACCCGCACAACTTCCGGGCTGCCTGCGGGCTCTCGTCAACGCCGAGACGAACATCCATTTCATCTATCCTCTCCTCACCCGGCCCAACGGCCGCGCCATCCTCGCCCTCTGCGTCGAGGACAACGACTTCGGAGAGTCGGTTCTGACCGAGGCGGGGTACCGCGTCCTGCGCCAGGAAGACCTGAGCCGCTGAGCGGGACGGGACCGCTCCCGCCGGGGGCGAGATCTCCGCGGTGTTCAGCGCGAGGCCCGTCGAAACAGGGTGTCGACCACGTTGCGCACGTATTGCTCGTCGGAGAGGTTGTGGGTGATCTCGTCGGGAAACTCGGCGATGGCGCGAAAGTACGAGGCGATCCGGGAAAAAACGCGGAGGCGGTTTTCGGGTGTCATCTCGTCGCGCCGTGTCACCGCGTCGAGGGCGACGCGTGCCTCGTCCGGAGTCGTGTTCTGGCGCAGGCGGCCCTCGAGATGCGGCATCGAGGCGAAGGAATTGGTCTCCAGCGTGATCGCGGAATGCAGGGACGGGGCGGCCACCTCGACCTCGCGAACGACGAGGGTTCCCGCCGCGATATCCCCGATCCGTTGACAGCGTTTTGTCAGGACACAGAAGATCCCCCCGAGCAGGTAGAACATCGAGGGCATCATGTCGATGGTGCGAAAGAGGTTGCGGATCACGATCTGCTTGAGGTCCAGGGGAAGTCCCCGCTCGTCAATGACGCGGAGCTTCATGAGGCGCTTGCCCACCGTCTGTCCCCGCCAGGCCCATTCCAGGAGCATGCCGTAGAAGGTGAAGACGAAGAACTGGAGCAGGATCGAGGCGCCCGAACCCATGTCCTCGATCATCGTGCCAAGCCCGGGTACGCCCGAGAAGATCACCACGAGGATCCCGAGCGCCTGCTGCAGGATCAGGGAAAGAACCAGCACAACGGCGAAATCCAGTGCGAGGGCGAGACAGCGTGTGAAGGGACTCGCGATGGGGACCCGGAAGGTGACGCCCTCGGCGGCCCGGACTTCGAGGCTGGCGGTCTTTCCGAGCATGATTCAGCGGTGGGAGATCCGGCTCCGGTGAGCGGGGTGGCGCCGCCGTCCGCAGAAGGCGAGGTAGGCGATCAGGAGCGCCAACTGCGTGGCACCGAAGGCGATCTTCACCGGGTAGAATCCGGGGGCGTGATACTGGGAGAGAAAGCTCTCCACGATTCCCGCCCAGACGAGCAGAAGGGCCGCTCCCGTGACGAGGGTGAGAAGATCGCCGCGGATTCGGGCGAAGCGTTGTCGAAGGCGCAGGTTCGTGCCCCATCCGAACATCGTCCGGGCGATGACGAGACCGCACTGTCCACCGATGAAGATGGCGGGCAACTCGACCGATCCGTGGGGAAGGAGCCAGGCGGTGAGGAAGACGCTCTGACCGTCCGCGACATAGTCGTAGCCGACCACGCCGATCAGGGTCCCGTTGTAGAAGAGGAGGACGAGTGTGAAGATCCCCCAGAGGAATCCCGTCACCATGGTCAGGACCGTGACCCGGGTATTGTGCGTCATCAGGGTCGCCGAGAATTCGTAGCGTCGCTCGAAGGCGTCGAACTCGTCATTCTCCTCGCGCTCCACGCGATCCGAGGGTTTCTCGTAGAGATGGCTGAATTGGGGAGGGATGAAATCGGCTTTCAATTCGTAGTTGAAAGCGAGCGCGGCGGCCCCGAAGCCCGATCCGACGAGGAAGGTGCCGATCGAGAGAGCGAAAGCGAGACCGTGGCGGCGAAACGTGTTGGGAAAGGTCTCCGTCAGCCACGTCCAGGGACGAAACCGGACCGACTCACCGCGCTTTTCATGCAGACGGCTGTAGGCGCGGCCGACGAGCCTCTCCAGGAAGCGGGCGATCTCGACCTCTCCGGCGGAGGTCCGCAGCTTGGCGAGGTCCGACGAGGTGCGCCGGTAGAGGTAGTGAAACCGCTTCGCCTCGGCGAGGGAGAGGGCGACATCGGGTTGTTCGTCCTGGCGGGCGAGGAAACGCTCCAGTTCCTGCCAGAACGGGCGTTCCCGGGCAACGAATCTGTCGAGGTCGAGAATCACGCTCCGCGAGTATTCGCGAAGGCAACCGGGGATGCAAGAAAAGGACGCGAGCGCACCCGGGGGAAAGTCCTTTTCCGTGCCGCAACCTTCGATCCGGGGTGGCGTTCCATCCGGGACCTCGCTACCTTCCGTGCCATGTCCCTGCTGCCTCTCGTCACCCGTGTCTCGATGTCCAGCGGTTGTCTCGACCAGTCGCGGTGCGAGTCCGTGCTGGCCGATGCCTGGTCGCGACGATCCTCGTTGGTCGATGCCGTCTACGATGCCAATCTCGTCGAGGAGGATCAGTTCGCCCGCAATGTCGCCGACGAGGCGGGACTGGAGTTCATCGAGGACACCGAACTCGATCTCACCACGCCGCTCCACAACCGGTTCCCCGCGCGGTTGGCCCTGCGCCATCGCCTCCTTCCGGCCTCGATCGAGGGCCGGCACATCACGCTTCTGACCTACGACCCCTTCGATCTCGAAGCCCGGCAGGCGGTGGGGAGGGAGCTGCGAAAGGACGTGACCTGGGCGGTCAGCACCCGCTACCGGATCATGGAGGGCCTGCGCAAGGGATACGGCGTCGGAGCGGAGCAATTCGACGAGTTGATCGAGGGACGCGAGACGGCGGCGGAGGATGACGAGATGGCCCAGGAGGTCACCCTGCTCGACGAGGAGGACGAGGAGGCCTCGGTCATGAATTTCGTCAACCAGGTCTTTCGCGAGGCCCTGCGGGAGCGGGCCACCGACATTCACATCGAGCCGCTGGAGAAGAATCTCCGCATCCGTTACCGAATCGACGGATCCCTCCAGGAAGTGACGGTGCCGCCGGATATTCGCGCCCTGCAGGCGTCGCTGATCTCTCGGCTCAAGATCATGGCGCAACTCGACATCGCCGAACGCCGGCTTCCGCAGGATGGACGGATCAACCTGGAGCTCGACGGAAATCCGATCGATGTCCGGGTCGCGACGATTCCTTCGGTCAACGGCGAGAGCGTCAGCCTTCGTCTCCTGACGCGGCAGAGCTACGACATGGCGATGCTAGGGCTCGACCCGGAGACGGAAAGGGTGGTGCTGGATCTGCTCTCCCAGCCGAACGGAATCATCCTCGTGACCGGGCCGACCGGGTCGGGTAAGTCGACGACGCTCTACACCTTCCTGAAGCGGCTCAACACGAAGGAGACCCGCATCGTCACGATCGAGGATCCGGTGGAGAACAAGCTCGATGGACTGATCCAGATCGCGGTGAAGCCCGAGATCGGACTGACTTTCGCGAGCGGTCTGCGGAGCATCCTGCGGGGCGATCCGAACATCATCATGGTGGGGGAAATGCGGGACCTCGAGACCACCGAGATCGCGATTCGGGGCGCCCTGACGGGGCACCTCGTCTTCAGCACGCTCCACACGAACGACTCCGTCGCCGGGATCTCGCGTCTCCTCGACATGGGCGTGGAACCCTTCCTGATTGCGTCGTCGGTGCGGGCTTTCCTGGCCCAGCGCCTCGTGCGAAAGCTGTGTCACGAGTGCAAGCGTCCCGCCGACGTCGACGACGGCTATCTCGATGAGATCGGATTTCCCCGGGAGCGAAAGGACGGCATTTTCGAGGCAGCCGGCTGCCGGGCCTGTCGCGACACCGGTTACCGGGGACGCATGGCCATCCTTGAAATCTGTCTCATCAATCCGGCGATGGGCGAGCTCATCACCAGTCACGCGCCCTACGGAAAATTGAAGGAGCAGGCGCTGCGGAACGGGATGGTGACGCTCCGTCACTACGGTTGGAACAAGGTCGCTTCGGGCGAGACGACGATCGAAGAGGTGCTCAGCAACGTCGATCACTGATGTGCATCAGGGGATTCGAAGATTGGGTGCCCGTCGAAACACCGAATCGGACTATCCACCTGTCGTGGTCATCGCTTCGCGGCATCCGTCGTCACAAAAAATCCCGTGGCGTTCCCGACAGGACTCGCAAAGGAAGATCTGCCGGTTGCATTCCGGCCAGCGGCAGTTCAAGTACTCCGGAACCGGCACACCACATCGGCGGCAGCGCGAGATCACGGTGCGGGTGTCGGTATGGTTGACCTCGACCGCGACGCGTTCATCGAAGACGTAGCAGAGCCCCTCGAAGTCGCGACCCCGCACCTCGGGATCCTTCCCATAGGTGACGATTCCCCCGTCGAGCTGGTAGACCTCGTCAAATCCTTCGCGGCGCAGGTAACCGGATAGTTTCTCGCAGCGAATCCCGCCGGTGCAGTAGGTGAGGACTCTCTTCCCCTCGAGCTCCTCGCGATGGCGCCGGACCCAGTCGGGAAACTCACGGAAGTTCTGGATGTCCGGGCAGATCGCTCCCTTGAAGCGTCCGATCTCGGCTTCATAGTCGTTGCGCCCGTCGATGATGACGGTGTCGTCGTCGCTCATGGCTTCGAGGAATTCCCGGGGCCCGAGGCGCTGCCCGGTCAGGGAATTGGGGTCCACATCGTGGTCCGGATCGAGGCCGAGACGCACGATCTCGGAGCGGACCTTCACCGAGAGCCGGGGAAAGACGTGCTCGTCCGCCGGGTCGATCTTGAAAACCATGTCTCTCGTGCGCGGATCCTCGTGCAGGGCGGCGATGTAGGCCTCGGTGTCGGTTCGTGTCCCGGAAACGGTGCCGTTCAATCCCTCGGCGGCCACGATGATCCGGCCGCGCAGGCCGTGTTCCTCGCAGAATCGACGGTGGGCCTCGGCATACTCATCGGGATGAGAAACCGGGAAATACCGGTAGTAGAGCAAAACCTGGAAGGGACTCGTCTCCATCGAAAACGTGATCGGGGGAAGCAAGCTAGCGGGAAAACGAGCCGACTCAAGACACCAATGAATCGGTGAGCCCGTGGCGGAAATGTGACGCATATTTGAGAAAAACGACAAAAATAAGAAAAATCATCTTGGCAACGGGCGAAGCTTGGCGTCTTCTATCGTTTGTGAACCGTTTTGAGATGTCCGTGGGACGACGAATTGCGAATCGTCTCACCTTCTACGCCACCGTGATCGGCCTGATGTGGCTGCTCGGGGAGTTGACCCCGTCGGAGACGGAGCGACTGCTCGCCCGCGACCGGGAACTCGGCGTGCCTCCCGCGTTCATCGCCGTTCCCGTCTCGGCGACCGGGGAAGTGGCGGGCGTGCGGCCGAGGCTATCTCGAGCGGATCGGTAGTCGCGACCCAGCGCACCGGTTGGTCGTATCCGGGCAGCCGCAGTTCCCGGGATCCCCACAGGAAATCGATCGACCGAATGGGTTGTCCGAGAAGGGGCGCGAGGCGGGGGAACGGCATCAGTCATCCCGGCGATAGCGGACCTCGCCGCCCACCACGGTCGCCGCGACGCCGAACGCGGGATCGAGCAGAGCGACGTCGGCGAGTTTGCCGGGCTCGAGGGTGCCCCGGTCGGTGAGGCCGAGCGAGCGCGCCTGGTTGGACGACGCACATCGAGCCAGGTCGGGCAGGGGAAGCGAGGTGATCCGGGCGACGTGGCCCACCGCCTCGTGAAACTGCACGATCGAGCCGGCGAGATTGCCGGCGGGGATGCGGGCGGCTCCATTCTTGACCGTGATCGCGGTGTCGCCCAGCGGATAGGTTCCGTCCCCGAGATGGGAGGCGGCGATGGAATCCGTGATAAGCATGAGTTGCTCGGGGCGCCGGTGCTTGAAGGCCAACGCGATCATCTCGGGACAAAGGTGAATCGTGTCGCAAATGATCTCGATCATCACCTCGTCGTCGAGCAACGCGGCACCGACGAGGCCCACCTCGCGGTGGTGGAGCCGAGACATCTGGTTGCAGTAGTGCGTCAAATGGGTCAGTCCCGCCTCGCGGCTGGCGCGGACGTCCGCGAAGGTGGCCGCGCTGTGGGCGGCCGAGGCGACGATGCCGAGTTTTCGCAGCGCGCGAATCATCTCGAGTGCCCCATCCAGTTCGGGGGCGAGTGAGACGATTCCGACCGGGCAGATGCGATGCAGGGCCTCGATCTCGGCGATGTCGGGATCCCGCATGTAGGCGGGATCCTGGGCCCCGGCCTGATCCGGGTTGAGGTAGGGGCCCTCGACGTGGAGAAACGGGGCGCGGGCGTGGGCCTCTTGGGTACGGTAGGCGGCAGCGACTTCCGCCATCTTTCTCTTGTGCCCGGGTGACGCTGTCCACGTGGTGGGCAGAAAGGTGGTGACTCCCTCGGCCAGCTTGGCCCGGGCGATGATGGCGACATCGTCACCGGATTGTGCCATCGCGAGATCGACCCCGTTCGCGCCGTGGGTGTGGATGTCGATGAAACCGGGAAAGGCGAGGATCTCACCGGCACCATCGAAGAGAATCTCCGCGTTCCCCGGCTGGTCGTCCGGTGCGAGGATGGCGGAGATGCGGTCCCCGTCGAGCAGCAGCGAGACGACGCGAACGTCCTCCCCCGGGGTGACGAGACGGATGTTTCGAAGGACTTTCACGGCAGCGAGCATACCTCGGTCCCGCCGTCACGAAAGTGAAAATCCCGTTGGAGCGACGGGCCGGGCAGCGCGGAGAAGATCCGCACCGTTCACGGCTCGTCGGCGGGTGAGCCAGGGTTCTCCGGGCCGGTGCTCTCGGGCTCGACCGAAGCGGGATTCGGCTCCGCCTTGGGCTGCGTCGCCTTCGGAGCGGCCGCCTTGGGCTGGGGCTGGGGAGATTGCTCGGCCTTGCCGGAGCTCTTGGGCGCGGCCTTTGGCTGCGTCGCCTTCGGAGCGGCCGCCTTGGGCTGGGCTTTGGGAGATTCCTTGGCCTTGCCGGAGCTCTTGGGCGCGGCCTTGGGCGTCGCCTTCGGCGGGGTCGATTTGGCTTTGCCTTTTTCCGCTGCAGGCGACTCCGCACGGGGAGCGGGAACTTCGGGACTCTCTTCCGGCTCGGGCTCGGGTTCGGGCTCCGGTTTGGGAACGACGGGTGGATCGCCCACTTTCAGCAGAGCGATGCGTTCCTCCGCCATCTCGATGAAAGGGTTCCCGGGGTGCAAGGTGATCGCTTCCTGGTAGTGCATCCGCGCATCTTCCCGATTTTCGGAGGCGAGAGCGAGATCGCCGAGCCGGATACGCGAAATCGGCGTGAGTTCACCGTCGGGCTGGTCGGCGATCGTCTCCTCGTAGAATGCGGTCGCTTCGTCTTCTTCGCCGGCCTCGTGATGAATGTTGGCGATCGCGAAGAGACCGTGTGCGTGCTGGGGATGCTTGGGGAAGTCGTTCGTGAACTGCTCCAGGGTGGCGAGAGCGTCGGCGGTGTTGCCCTGGTCGAGCTGGATGTCGGCCTTTGTCAGCAGGGCATTGCCGGCTGCGATCGATCCGGGATGATCCACGAGGACGCCGTCGAGGGCCGCGATGTTTCGCTCCGTGGCGGCGGACGTGTAGGCCATGCCCGCATCGAGGTGACGCTGCTTCGCGATCTGCCGGAAGACGAGCGTTCCGCAGAAGAATACGGCGAGGGCGGCAATTCCCACGAATATCAGGACCCGATAGCGGTCGATCGCCTCCACGACGCGGTCTCCGTGACTCTCCGCGATGGGGGCCAACTCATCTTCCGGGGGATGGGGAGAGTCGGAATCGCCGCCAGGTTTTTCGGATTTGTCTGCCATGATGGTAGAGGAAATAGGCCGCCGATGCTCACCGGCGGCCCGAAGCATACCGGAAAATTCCGATTTGTCAGGCGCCAACCGCGGCGCGAGCCTCGTCGGCCAGTGGCGTGGAGAGGTAGCGCTCGCCGGTGGAGCATCCGATCGTGACGATGAGCTTACCCTTGTTTTCGGGGCGTTTCCCCACCTCGATGGCTGCGCAGACGTTCGCTCCGGTGCTGATGCCGCCGAGGATTCCCTCTTCCCGGGCGATGCGTCGCGCCATGGCGAAGGCGTCGTCGTTGCTGACGCGGATGCACTCGGTGATCTGGTTGCCGCCGTTCTCGTCCTGGAGGTGGAGATTGTCGGGGACGAAACCGGCCCCCGTTCCCTGGATCTTGTGCGGACCGGGGGTCAATTCTTCGCCGGCCAGCGTCTGCGAAATGACGGGCGAATCGACCGGCTCGGCGACGATCACCTGGATGTCCGGATTCTTCTGCCGCAGAACTTCGACACATCCGGTGGCGGTTCCTCCCGTTCCCACCGCGGAAATCACGATATCGACCTTGCCGTCGGTGTCCTCCCAGATCTCTTCGGCGGTGGTGCGGCGATGGACGTCCGGATTGGCCGGGTTGGAGAATTGCTGGGGAATGAAGGAATGGGGCGTATCGGCCGCGAGTTCCTCGGCCTTGGCGATCGCGCCCTTCATGCCCTTCGCGCCCTCGGTGAGAACCAGTTCGGCCCCGAGCAGGGACAGAAGCGTGCGCCGCTCCAGGCTCATCGTTTCCGGCATGGTGAGAACGAGTTTGTATCCCTTCGCCGCACACACGAAGGCGAGGGCGATTCCGGTGTTGCCGCTCGTCGGCTCGATGATCACGGTATCGTCGGTGATCTTTCCCTCTCTTTCGGCGGCCTCGATCATGGCCATGCCGATGCGATCCTTGACCGAGCCGAGGGGATTGAAGAATTCGCACTTGAGGGCGATGGTGGCGTCCAGGTCCCCGGTCACCCGGTTCAATTTGACGAGCGGCGTGTTGCCGACCGTTTCGACGATGTTGTTGTAGATCTTGCCGTGGGCCATGTCTCGATCGCGGGGTTTGTGCGGACGGACTGTCCCGACCCGCCCGGTAGCAGCTAACCTAGATCGATGCACGGCGCAATGCCGTTTTTCCGTGCCCCCGAAGCCCCGTAAAAATTCGGCGATTGGCACTTGCGCCAGAAAAAAAGCGCCTTAGCGATTAGCAACTCACAAGCGGCGCCACGCGCGTCCATCCCGAACGACACCAACGCGTCCCGCCATGGCAGAATTGATTCCAGACGACGAGATCGAGGCATTCGTGAAGAAGGTCCCGGAATGGGACGTAGAGGACAAGTCCATCGTTCGCGTGGTCGAGTTCGACGAGTTCATCGAGGGCATCGACTTCGTGAACGGCGTCGCCGAGATCGCGGAGGAGGCGAATCACCACCCCGATATCGACATCCGGTGGTGCCAGGTCACGTTGCGTCTCTCGACCCACGACGTGGGAGGATTGACCGAGTCGGATTTCGATCTCGCCGCGAAGATCGACAATCTCATCGACTAGACCGGCGCGGATCTCCCCGTGGCGGGAACGAGGAGGAAAAATTCTTTTCCGGCGCGGCCCGGAGTTATAGCGTCCCTCCCATGAAAAGACGCCCACTCTTCGCGCTTGCCGCCGCTGTTGCAGCCCCGGCTCTCTTCTCCGTTTCCTGCACCGACGAGACGGGGGAGGCGGGCCAGAAACGCTTCGGCTTCGTCACCAACGGTGTCGCCGATTTCTGGACCATTGCAGAGGCGGGAGCCCTCGCCGGGGCGGAGGAGGCCGGAGTCGAGGCCGAGGTTCTGATGCCCGCCGGGGGCATCACCAACCAGAAGCAGATGCTCGAGGACCTTCTGACCCGTGGCGTCGACGGCATCGCGGTGAGTCCGATCGATCCGTCCAACCAGACCGGCATTCTCAACCAGGTGGCGGAGAACACCCTCCTGATCACCCATGATTCCGATGCGCCGGAATCCGATCGGATCGCCTACATCGGCATGGACAACTACACGGCCGGCCGGATGTGCGGTCAGCTGGTCAAGGAGGCGCTCCCGGAAGGGGGCGACGTGATGATCCTGATCGGCCGGATGGAGCAGGACAATGCAAAGCGCCGCCGGCAGGGGGTGATCGATGAATTGATGGATCGGCCGGTGGACCCGACCCGATTCGATCCTCCCGGTGAGAAGATCGAAGGGGAGAAATTCACCGTTCTCGGCACCCTGACCGACCAATTCGACCGGGCCAAGGCGAAGGCGAACGCGGAAGACACCCTTTCCCGCCACCCGGACGTGGACGCGATGGTGGGCCTGTTCGCCTACAATCCTCCCGCCATTCTCCAGGCCCTGGAGCAAGCCGGCAAGCTTGGCGAGGTCAAGGTCATCGCCTTCGACGAGGATTCCGAGACGCTGGCAGGTATCCGGGACGGGACCGTTCACGGAACCGTGGTGCAGAACCCCTACGAGTACGGCTTCCAGTCGATCCGCATTCTGGCGGCGATCGCGGCGGGCGACGAGTCGGTCGTGCCGGAGAGCGGATTCATCGACATACCCGCGCGCCAGATTCGGAAGGACACGGTCGAGGAATTCTGGGCGGACCTGAAGGCGAAGCTGGGCAAGTGAGTCACGTCCCCTGGCCGTCTCGTCAGGATTTGCCGCTCCCTCGCCCGATGCGCGCCCCGACGCGTCCAGCCGCTTCCGCGAGGTAGACCTCGTCGATGTCGAAGCCGGTGAACGTGCCGATCCCGCACTCGCCGGCGGCAATCGCGGCGTGGCCGATCCCGAGAAAGGGGTCGAGCATGTGGCGGGAAACCGCCGCCCCCCCCTGGAGATGGATGCACTTGCGCGCCAACTCCACGGGAAAGGTGGCGGGATGGGGACGCTCCCGCCCCCGGGATTGAATCGTTTCGTAGGGGACGAACCAGTTGTTCCCTCGGCAGCGGCGGTCCCGTCCCCCCGTGTGCGACCAGCGGGCGATGTTGCTCTTGTGCGCATAGGGCACCCCCACGGCCAGCCGGTCGATCGGGACGTCGCCGGTTTTCGTGAAGTGAAAGAGGAACTCGTGGCAGTCGGTCAGGAATCGCTTCGAGTTGATCGGCTTGAAGTGACCGGCCGAGACCGGCTCGCCTCCGCGCGGCTCGATCGTGATCGACTTGATCCAGTGGATCGTGTTCTGCAGATGAAAGAAATCGCGCAGGCAGAGGGCCAATTCGTGCGGCAACCAGGGCTTGGCGGGAACGGCGCCGATGTTGAGAAAGAACGAGCCGTCGTCTTTCAGGACACGACGGATCTCCGATGCCCAGCCCGATGCCCACGCGAGGTAGTCTTCCGGGGAGCGGCTGTCGTCGTAGCCCTGGTAGCGGATTCCGAGATTGTAGGGCGGCGACGTCACGACGAGATCGATGGTGCGATCCGCCAGCTCCGACATCCCGGCGATGCAATCGCAGTGGTGCAGGCGGAAATCGGTCTGGTAGGGGGGCGCCAGATCGAGACCGGGCAATTCGTCGTTGTCTGGCATGATCAGGTGGGTCGAAGAGCGACGAGCCGGGCGGCGGCCCCTCTCGCGGTCGTGCGCAGCAGGGAGACTCCGTCGCGCATGCTCTGCTCTACCGTGCGAGTGCCGCGATCGATCTCGTAGACCGCGTCGAACAAGTCGCCGAGGTCGCCCTCGCCACGGATCCCGCAGAAGGCGACGGTCGTCTTCCCGTGGCGCCGGGCCATGGCGGCGACACCGGCCGGAGCCTTGCCGAAGAGACTCTGCCCGTCGAGCTTGCCCTCTCCGGTGATGACGAGATCGGCATCGCGAATCGCGGCCTCCAGGTCGAGCACCTCCGCGACGAGGGTGAAGCCGGGTTTGAGTTCTGCGCCGAGAAAGGCGAGGCAGCCGAAGCCGAGTCCTCCCGCCGCCCCCGAACCGGGACGCCCGGCAAGAGACCCCGCCTCTTCTCCGAGGAGGGCGAGAAGGTGGCGCAGCCGTGCCTCGTGGCGTTCGAACGCACTCTCCTCGATGCCTTTCTGGGGACCGTAGATGCGGGTGCAGCCTTCCGGTCCGAGCAGCGGATTGGTCACGTCGCAGGCGACCGTTACCCGGGCGGGAAGAGGGGTCGCGGGTGCCGTCAATCGGACGACATCGGTGAGGCGGGCGGGAATCTCCTCGACCGGTTCGCCACCGGAATCGAGAAAACCGAACCCGAGAGCACGGGCGAGACCCGATCCTCCGTCGTTGGTCGCGCTTCCCCCGATGCCGAGGAGCACGGACCCGGCCCCCTCGTTCACGGCCTGTGCGATGAGTTGTCCGGTTCCGAAGGTGGAGGCGCTCCAGGGATCCTTTTCCCGCGTCCCGATTCGCCACAATCCCGATGCCTCCGCCATCTCGATAACGGCACACCGGCATCCGTCGATCGTTCCGTAGCCTGCCTCGACCGGCTCGCCGAGGGGACCGCTGACGGTCGCGGTTCTCCACTCGCCCTGTTTGGCGTCCACGATCGCCCGGGACATGCCATCCCCGCCGTCCGCGACAGGAAGCACGGAAATGCCCGTTGACTCTCCCAGCGCCTCGCACAGTCCCTCGCGAATCGCCTCACACGCCTCGAGTGCGGTGAGCGAACCCTTGAACTTGTCGCTGGCGACGAGGATGCGCATGAAAGAGGGAGTGGGCCCGACCGGTGGTGGTGGAGTTCCCGCCTCATCATGCGCAACCGTACCGCAATGGCAAGGGGAAGCGTGTCCCTCAACGGCGGCGGAGCGACATCACCTCGTCGAGGAGATCCGCCAACTCCGACTGGTCCTCGGTCTGCCGGATCGCGCGCTTCAACTTCGTGACTTCCCCGGCGCGGCGGACGCGTCTCTGCCAGTCCGTGAGTTGGACGCCGAAATCCTGGCGGAGAAGCCGCTCCGGATCGGAACCTTCCGGGGCGGTTCCGGGCCGGGCCACGATGTGACCGTTCTCCCCGAATCCGAGGACGACGCGGGACGTCGCCGGAAACTGCGTCGCGATCAGAGGACTGTGCGTGGCCACGAAGAGCCGGGTGTCGTGGCTGTCCAGGATCGAACGGTAGAGGTCGATCAGGCCGAGGCAGAGAGAGGGGTGCAGGCCCTGTTCGGGGTCGTCGAGAGAAACGATTCCGGCTTGCTTGTCCGAATCGAAGTACTCGCGAAAGACGAGTCCGAGGCGAAGAAGGAAATCCCGCAGGCCGCGAGAGAGAGCGGAGCAGGGGACCGCCTCTCCGCTGTCGAGCGAGACGAGCGACTCGCGGTTGTCGGAGTCGAAGCGCAGCCGGGCGACGGAGAGGACCTTGTCCCAGGCGACGGTCAGGGAGTCGGCCACGGTGCGCCGGGTTTCCCGAAACGCCTCGTCCGCCTCCGCCACCGTGCGATCGCGGTTCTCGGGACGGCGAAGAAACTCCCGGTAGGCCATCGATCGTTCCTGCAGGAGTTGGCGGAGGAGTTCCTCGAGGCCGGCGCACGGTTCGCCATCGACCTGCGTCGTTTCGGGGGTGAAGAAGGCCGACCGCACTACCGGCCAGCCGGGAGCCTCGGTGCGGTGCTCCTCGCAGGCGGAGAGAAACTCGGACAGGGCGACGGTCTCACCCAGCGACCTCCCGAACGCAGGATTCGCCTCGATCCCGGCGCTGCACCAGATCGACTCGCCCTGCGTCTGGACGTGGTAAAGGGGCGCCTCCTCCGTGACATGGCGCGCCGCGACGAACCCGGCGTCGAGCTCGTCCTCGAGGGAGCCACCCGACGAGAGCTGATGAAGCACGCGGAGGAGGGTTGATTTCCCGGTGCCATTGGGGCCGAGAACACACACCTCGCGGAGGGGTGACCCGGTCGAGGGTTCCCGGAGATCGATGTCGCAGTGGTGGAATTGGCGGTAGCGGGCGAGAACGATCCGGTCGATCGGGGGAAGCGGGGGCATAGGCACGGTGAGCGTACCCTACACTTCGCCCGTCCTCAACGGGAATGGACCTGGATAGCCGATCTTCGCCCCCCGCCGCCAGCTTGTCGACGGAGGCGCGCCGGCCCCGGGATCGGTGAACGGTGAACGGTGAACGGTGAACGGTGAACGGTCGGCCGGACCCGATGTCAGGCCGTCTTCTCGACCCCGCCGATCCCGGGAATCTGGAATTCCCCGGGAATCGCGACAGGGTGCGGTTGGTAGCTCTGGTCCCACTCCATGTTGCCCTCGTCGCCGGGAAAAAGGTCCTCGCTCGCGTTGAGCGCCTCCTCCCAGGGGACCTCCTTGCCGGTCTGAGCCGACATCCGGCCCATGATCGCCATCAGGCTGCTCTGGATCATACGATCGCCGTCGTTGATGTGCTCACCGGACCGGATCGATGCGAAGAGCTCATCGTGCTCGACCTGATACATGTTGGGCTCGCGCTGACCGCGGGGAAGGCGATAGTTCCATGCCACCTCGCCCTTGTTGTCCTCGATGAATGGCGTCGGCCCCACCCCGATGACGCAGGTGCCCTTCGAACCGCGGATGTAGTCGGCGTTCTCGTTCGTGCACCCGGGAATCTTCCGCGAGGCCAGATGGCACCAGACATTGTTCGGGTATTCGTAGGCGATGTGGTAATGGTCGAAAATATTGCCCGACCCGCGTTGGGGCGCGGCCAGTCCGCCGGTCGCGCGGCAGCGGAGCGGCGGGATGTCGTTCATGACCCATGCGATCTTGTCGACACTGTGAACCGCCTGTTCGACGAGCCCTCCGCCTCCGAGCCAGGTGTAGTTGTACCAGTTGCGAATCTGCCACTCGATGTCGCTCATGCCGTCGGTCCGCAGAGCGGGATCGAGGTGCGGCTTGGAGTGTCCCGAGTAATAGGTCGCGTAGACGCTGAGGACATCACCGATCGCCTTTTCCTCCAGGATTCGGCGGTAGGCCTCGCGCCGGCTCGGTGAGTAGCGCCAGCAGAATCCGGCCACGATGGAGAGCGGTTTGCCCTGGGCCATCTGCAGCGTCTCGTAGACGTGGCGGCACCCGGCGGCGTCCACCGCCATCGGCTTCTCGGCGAAGACGTGCTTGCCCGCATCGACCGCCGCGCGAAAGTGGAGAGGGCGGAAGGAAGGAGTCGTCGTGAGAATGACGACATCGACGCCCGAATCGAGGACGCGCTTGTAGCCGTCGAGGCCGACGAACTGGCGTTCGGCCGGCACGTCGAGCTTGCCCTCGAGAGACTTGTCCTTGTTGAGAGTCTCCAGTGACTTGGCGATCCGGTCGGGAAAGACGTCGGCCATCGCGTGGAGGACCACGTTGTCGTCGGCAGTCAGCGCCTGCTTCGCGGCGCCCGTTCCCCGGCCTCCGGTTCCGATGAATCCGACCTTGAGCGGTTTATCCGGATCGACCCCCTCTCCCCGGGCGGCTCCGGTCAGTGCCGTGGCGGCCGCGGTGGCTCCGGCGGTGCGAATGAAACGGCGGCGGTCGAACTCGCTGGAATCGCCGGCTGTGGAGTGGGTCCTTTCGGTCATGATTGCTGAATACTGAGACCAGTAGGGAACCAAATCGCCGGTTGGCGGGCAAGCCGAAAGAGGTGACGCGATCGAGCTTGCGCGTCCGGTGAATCCTGACGACCATGATCGCCCATGATCTCGCCTCGTGCCCTTCCGTCGCCGGTTCGCCGGACCTTCGCCCTCTGGATGGCGGCGGTTCTTTTTGCTGTTGGCGGCGGCCTTCCGGCGACGGTGGCGCACGAGGTTTCCTCGGTCTCCCTCCTCGCGAAGGTCGACACGAAAGCGCGGAGTTTCGAGGTCGGAGCCGCGATGGAAGTGATCCCGAGCGACGACCCGGCCGTGAACGACCAGATTTCGCCCGAAGATGCCGCCCGGACCTTTGCGGAGGACTACCTCACGATCTTCTTCGACGAGATCGAGACCGGGGCGGAACAGGAGATCCGCGTCGAATCGGCGAGCGACGAGGAAACGCCCGCGGAACTGCAGCGCGACCAGGTGCTCGTGACCCTGACCGGCATTTTTCCGGAGGGGGCGCGCGAGTTTCTTCTCTACATCGACCAGAGCTGTCCCATGGCGGTCATCATGGTGGTGATCAAGGACGAGAAACCGCAGCGGCGCATGCAGGTCATCCTTCCGGGCGAATACAGCCGCCCCGTCAATGTGGAGCCGGTCGCTGAGGGAGATCCCTTCGCGGCGGAGGGCGAGACGAAGGAGGGGGAGGAGCGGGTCTCGTCCGGTGAGCCGGAACCGGCGGAATCCGAATCCCAATCCGGATCAGCGCGGCCGTCACGTGGCGCCTTCGTCTCGGGACTCGCGGCGTGGACGGAATCGGCCCTTCTTTCGGTCGCACTCGTGGTCGCCGCATCCCTCGCATCCCTTTCCTTCGCTCCGGTGGCGGTGAGATTGGGCGCGCTCGTGGTGGGACAGAGCATTGGCGTTTCGCTGGTGAGTTCCCTGTCGGTGGCGCCACCGGAGTGGGGTATCCTGGTCATCGCGGGGGGACTGGGAGTCGGAGCGGCGGGTGCCCTGCTTCCCCGCGTCTTTTCGCTCCTTCGCGTGTTCGCCTTCTTCGTGGCGGGGCTTTTCCTCGGAACGGAGTGGACCGATTCCGGGGCATTCCGCTCCCTGGGACAGGCGGGGAAGGAGGATCTGCCTCAAGCGCTGATCGCGATCGAACCGGTGGGCGAGTCGTTCCGCGTCCTGCTTTTCCACTTCGGGGCCGAGCTGGCGCAGCTCGCCGTCGCGGCCGTGGTGGCGGCGGTTCTCTTGTTCCTGTCCCGTTTTGCCTGGTTTCCGACGCGTGTGGTTCCGCTTCTCGTGGCAGTCCTCACGGGACTCGCGGTGTTCCTTTTCGCGGAGAAGCTTCTTTTCTGACTCGCATTGCCGGGTTGCAATGTCGGGGAAAACGCGTCCTAGTCCGGTTTCCGCGTGAAAGAGAATCCGGCAGAAAACGTGCCCGCGGGGCGCCTGCAGAGGCCGGCCAGCCTGGGAATCGTCCTGGTGCTGGCACTCGTCGCGAGCGGGTGTGCCCTCCGTCAGCCGAAAAAGTCCGACCCAGCTTCGCTGGTGGGGGACGCAGGCATCCCTTCCCACTGGACGGCGAGCCGCTGGCAGATCGAGGAGGAGGCCGTGACGGGGTGGATCGCCGACTTCGGGAGCCCCGCCCTCGCCGGGCTGGTGAACGAGGCGGTGGACCGGAACTACGATCTCGCGGCAACGCGCGCCCGGGTCGAGCAGGCGATGGAGCGGGCCCGGATCACGGGAGCGGGACGCTGGCCGGGCGTGGAGAGCCAGGTCGGGACGAGTCGCTCGGAGCGGCTTCGCGGCGCGGCCTTCCAGTCCGTGCGCACGAACAACTTCGATTTCACGCTCAACCTGAGTTGGGAGCTCGATATCTGGGGCCGCGTCCGGGACCTCCGCCGCGCCGATCTCGACCGGCTCGGCGCCGAGACCAACGCCTGGCAGTGGTCGCGCCTCTCGCTCGCGGCGAATGTCGTCAAGACCACCTTCGATCTGATCGAGGCGCAGAACCAGGTCGCCCTGTCACGACGCAACCTGCGCAGCCTGCAGCAGACGCTCGATGTGCTCGACCGCAAGCTCGAAGCGGGTGACGCCGATGATCGCACCGCGCTCGACATCAGCCTGAGCCGGGCCGACATCGCGCGAGCCCGGGCCAATATTCACGCCGGAGAGCGCCAGGCGGACGCCTCGCGGCGGACGCTCGAGACATTGTTGGGCCGCTACCCCGCGGGAAGGATCGAGGCGCTCGCGACGCTCCCCGTCCTGGGAGGGGATGTCCCCTCCGGACTGCCCTCGGAGTTGCTCCTGCGGCGTCCCGACCTGCTCGCCGCGGAGGCCCGTGTCGACGGACGTCTCAAGGATCTGTCGGCGAGCCGGAAGGCACTGCTCCCGGCGATCGCCATCACCGGCACGATGGGCACATCGACGACCCGCCACTTCGGTGACCTTTTCGACATCCAGAACATGATCTGGAGCGTCGGGCAAAACCTGACCCAGCCCGTCTTCCGGGCGGGGCGACTCCGGGCCGAGGTGCGGCTCGACGAGCACGAGGTCGAAGAGCTGGCCGCGACCTATGCGGAGACCGCCCTGGTCGCCTTTCGCGAGGTGGAGACGGCGCTGGCGGCGGAATGGCACTGGAAGGGGCAGGTCCGCGAACTGGAGATCGCCGCCCGGGAGGCGCGTCGGGCCGAGGAGTTGGGTCTGAGCGAATACGAGAAGGGGCTCGCCGACATCATCACCGTTCTCGAGGCGCAACGGAGGGCCTTCGATGCCGAGAGTTCGCTCCTCGCGGCGCGGCGCGACCTGTTGAAAAATCGCGTCGACCTCTATCTCGCGCTGGGCGGCGATTTCGCTCACCCGGCGGTGCAGAAATAAGCGCGGTCGATCCTGTTTTCGAACCGAGCTCAGGAAGCCGATCCGAGGGCGCGGCGGCGGCGGCGCAGGGCGGCGAGGCCGCAGAAGAAACCGAGGACGAGCACGGAGGAAGGCTCGGGGATCACCGCGGTGATGGAGATGTTGTCGATGCCGAATTCATCGCGGGATCCGCTGCCGTCAAAGTCGTCACCTTGCCATTGCAGGTAGAGGAACCCGTTATTCGCTACGGTGGCCGAGAGACTGTCGACCGCGACGGTTGTAGATTGGAATCCAAGTCCGTCACTGGCAGCAGTCGATGTGAATGTATCGATGGCCGTGTAGCTGATATCATCGGTGGAAAAGGCCCAGTTGAAGTTGTTTCCACGTTCCTCGTCATTATTGACATATCGATCAAAAGAGAGATCCCAGCTGCCGACGGTCGATCCAGTCGTGTTTTGGATGCGCAAGGTGAAATCGCCAGGCGTGAAGTCGCTGCTGATAGGCTGAACGCCGAGAAACGTGTTTCCCGCGCTGGTGAAGGCGTAGACCCCCCCCGTGCTGACGCCACCATCTGCATCCGTGCCCCGCGCGGAATCGCCTGAAGTGGAGGTTCCGCCGAATGTGCTATCGCCGTCGCTCATTCCCGTGACCCGCCACGCATCGGAATCGAGCTGACCCGCGCCCGGAGTCGATGTGAATCCGGATCCGTCAAACGTTCCATTGTTCACGCCCGCCACGGTCGATTCGAAGTCGATCGTCGTGGTCGTGTCGAACGCACTGATCAGGAGCGAGGCGTGGGCGAATGTCGCGCCAGACGCGAGAAAGAGGAGTCCGAGGAGGAAAGGGCGGATCATGGCTTCAGCTCCGGTTTCAGCGAAGATTTCCACGGAATCCTGACCCTGTCTTCCACATTCTGAAACGATTCCGTCACAGCAGGAAAGGACGAGCGAGTCCGTGAGTGATTCTTCTCCCCGCTCGCTTTCACGTTCCCGCTTGGGATTCGTATCCTTGGCGTGTAGTTTGCTTTTCGGCGCGTCGAAGTCGCCTTTTTCCACAACTCGTTCCTGCCGGTGGGGTTCACGAAATCCTGCCCGGCGCCCTCCGCGTTCATGAGAATTCTCCTTCGTATCACCCTGCCGCTCCTGATCCTTGCGGGAGCGGGCTGGTGGGCCTGGACGATGATCCAGAACCGTCCCGAGCCCCGGACGTTTTCGGTTCCCCCCAAGGTCACCAAGGTCGAGGCGACCCGGATTCGTCCGGAGACCTTCCCGATTTTCCTCGAAACGCGCGGAACGGTTCGCCCACGAACCTCGACAACGCTTCTTCCCGAGGTCAACGGTGAGATCGTCCGTGTTTCGCCCAAGTTTCGGGATGGAGGATTCTTCGAAGAGGGGGACGTCCTCCTGGAAATTGATCCGCTGGATTATCGGGTCGCCCTCGCCCAGGCGAAGAGTGCCGAGGCGCAGGCCTACCGGGAGCTGAAGGAGGAGGAAGTGCGGGCCCAGCAGGCGATCGACAACTGGCGCCGGCTGGGGAAGTCGGGTGAACCGTCCGAGATGGTCAGGCGCGAGCCCCAATTGGCGGAAGCGAGGGCGCGTCATGCCGCCGCCCGCGAGGAGGTGTTGCGAGCGGAGCGCGATCTCGAAGAGACCCGGATCCGCGCGCCCTACGAGGGGAGGATCCTGGAGCAACTGGTCGATGTCGGCCAGGTGGTGGCGGCGAACACCGAGCTCGCCCGGATCTTCGGCACCGACGTGCTCGAGGTACGGCTTCCGCTGACGAACCAGCAACTCGGTTTCGTGGATCTCCCCGAGACCTTCGCGGGGGAGGGGGCGGATTCGACAACGGCGCCGCTGCCGGAGGTCGCCTTTCGCGGCCGGATCGGCAGCCGGGATGCGACATGGCGAGGACAGGTGGTCCGGGTGGACGGTGCGATCGACGAGGCGTCGCGCCAGCTCTTCGTGGTGGCGGAGGTGGAGGATCCCTATCGCCGGCATTCGGACGATCCCGCCCCGCCTCTCACCATCGGCATGTTCGTCGATGCCATGATCCAGGGGCGCGAGCTGGAGGATGTCTTCGTCCTTCCCCGGGGTGCGGTGCGCGTCGGCGGGGAGGTGATCGTGATCGACGAGGAAAACCGGATCGAACGCCGGCCGGTCTTCCCGGTGTGGGCCGAGGAGGACCGCGTCGTGATTCCCGCCGAGGGCGGGGGTCTTTCGCCCGGCGAAGTGATCTGCCTGACACCGCTGGCCTATCCTGCCAACGGCGCACTCGTCCTACCCACGATCGACGGGGTCACGCCCGATGTGGAATTGCCGGGGCGGGGCCCTGGCATTGCCGGCAAGGCCGGGCGCAAGGGGGGGAAGAAGGGCGGTGACCGTCCCGCGGACGAAGCAACGGGCCGGCCCGGACCGGGGAAGGCGAAAGCGAGTTCGTGAACCATGATTGCTTTTTTCGCGCGCAATGGCGTCGCCGCCAACCTGCTCATGCTCGCGCTCGTGCTCTGGGGTACTTTTACCCTCGTGAGCGGGCGCATTCCCTTGGAGGTCTTCCCCGAATTCGAGAGTCGCAACATCTCGGTGAGCGTCGCCTACCGGGGGGCCACGCCGGAGGAGGTGGAGGAGTCGGTCGTGATCCGCGTCGAGGAGGCGATCGCCAGTGTCGAGGGGATCGAGGAGATGTTCTCCTCGGCCAACTCGAGCAGCGGCACGGTGACGGTCGAGGTGGCGGAGGGCTACGACCTCCGGGAAGTGCAGGACAAGATCGAGGAGCGGGTCGACGCCCTCCAGGATTTTCCTCCGGGTGACGCGGAAAGCGTGAGTGTCACCCTGCCCGAATCGAACCGCTGGGTGATCAGTGTCGTTGTCAGCGGTGATCTCTCCGAACACGACATGGCCCTGCTCGGGGCGGACATCCGCGACGAGATCACCAACCTGCCCGAGATCACGAATGCCGCCCTCCAGGGCGTCCGTCCTTACGAGGTCACGATCGAGATCGACGAGGAGGCACTGCAGAGATACGGGCTGAGTTTCGCCGAGATCGCCCAGGCCCTGAGGGCGACGTCGATCGACATTCCAGCGGGCGTGCTCGAAACGGCGGCGGGCGAGGTGGCGCTGCGGACTCGCGGGCGTGCCTATACCCGCGAGCAGTTCGAGGCGATTTCCCTGCGGGCGAGCGAGGACGGCACACGCCTGACCCTCGGGGACGTGGCACGAGTGAAGGACGGCTTCGACGAGAATCCGCTCATCGTGCGGATGAACGGCAAGCGTTGCGTCGTGATTCCCGTGTTTCGCGAAGGGAACCAGAGTGCGATCGCGATCGCCGAACGGGTCAGGCTCTACATGGAGGAGGCGAAACCGCGGCTGCCGAGCGGAGTCGAGATCGAGTACTGGGCCGACAGTTCGCGAATCGTCCAGAAGCGCCTCGACACCCTGCTCGATTCGGCCTGGAAATCGATGTTGTTCGTCTTCCTCCTGCTCACCCTGTTCCTGCGTCCGAGCCTGGCGTTCTGGGTCGTGATCGGGATCCCGATCTGTTTCATGGGAACCTTCGCCCTGATGCCCTTCGTCGGGGTGTCGATCAACGTCGTCAGCCTCTTCGGCTTCATCCTCGTCCTCGGTGTTCTCGTCGACGATGCCATCGTCACGGGGGAGAACATCTACACCCACCAGAGGCGCGGGGGCGACCCGGTCGAGGCGTCCATTGCCGGAACGAGGGAGGTCGCCGTGCCGGTGGTGTTCGGGATCCTCACGACGATGCTCGCGTTCGTCCCCCTGTTTTTCATGAGCGGGTTCCACGGCGCCTGGATGCCCCAGATCTCCATCATCGTGATCCTCGCGCTCGCCTTCTCGCTCGTGGAATCGAAACTGATCCTCCCGGCCCATCTCACCCACAGTCCGCGGACCTGGGTGAAGGCCGTGCTGCGGTTCTTCCTCGGGACTACCGTCACCGGTTGGCTCGGTGCGGTCTACGGGGTGTTCGCACGATTCCAGGCCGCGTTGGCGAACGGAATCGAGGTTTTCGTCGACCGCGTCTTTCGACCCGCCCTCGGTGTCGTCCTGCGCAACCGCTACACCGCGCTCGCCGTGTTCATCGGCCTGTTCGTCGTCATCATCGGGGCGTTCCAGGGAGGGCGGATCAAGCAGGTCAGTTTTCCGCGGGTGGAAAGCGAGCGCGCGGTATGCCGCCTCGTGATGCAGGAGGGCACTCCCTACGAGGTGACCGAGGAGAATGTCCTGATGATGGAGGACATCGTGAACGAGCTGAAGGAGGAATACGTGGGCGAGGACGGTGTCTCGGTGATCGAGGACGTGCTCACCACGATCGGGGGCCAGGGCATTTCTTCCTCCCGATCGCGGACGCGGGCCGGCCAGGGGCACCTGGGCGAGGTGGTATTCTATATCACGGCACCGGAGGACCGGCAGCTGGATATCGGGACGCGAACGATCGCAGAGGAATGGAGAAACCGGATCGAGCAACGCGGGGGAATCGTCGGGGCGAAGGAGTTGACTTTTCGGGCCGAGATCGGTCGCGGCAGGGACCCCATCGAGGTGGAGTTGCGGAGCCGGGACATCGACGATCTTACCGAGGTGGCGGCGCAGGTCCGGGAGCGTCTCGAGACCTACGAGGGGCTGTTCGACGTGACGGATAATCTCGACGAGAGCCGCGACGAGATTCAACTGCGGATCCGGCCCGAGGCGGAGCAATTCGGATTGACGCTGGCCGACCTGGCGCGGCAGGTCCGGCAGGCCTTTTTCGGCGAGGAAATCCAGCGTCTCCAGCGGGGAAGGGACGAGATCCGCGTGATGTTGCGGTATCCGGAACAGGAGCGCCGGTCGATCGCGGCGCTGGAGGCGATGAAGATTCGCACGGGAGACGGACGCGAAGTTCCTTTCACGACGGTCGCGGAGGCGGTGATCGGGAAGAGTTTCCCCCGCATCGAGCGAAACGATCGAAACCGGTCGGTCGAGATTTCGGCCGACGCGGACAAGGAGAGCGCCGATCTCGCCGGGATCCGGGCCGATCTTTCGGAGTGGCTTCCGGGAGTCCTCGCTCCGTATTCGGGCATGTCCTACAGTTTCGAGGGAGAGGCGAGGGAGGAACGCGAGAACTCGGGTGGCATGCTGATGGGGGCACTCCTGATCGGGTTCGGCATCTACGCGATGCTCGCGATCCCGTTCCGTTCCTACGCGCAGCCGCTCATCGTGATGTCGGCGATCCCTTACGGATTGGTCGGTGCGGTCGGTGGCCACCTGATCGAGGACTACTTCAAGCGGGATGGCTACGGGATGCCGCTGAGTTTCCTCAGTTATTTCGGGATGCTCGCCCTGTCCGGAGTGGTGGTGAACGACAGTCTCGTCCTGGTCGATTACATCAACCGGAGACGGAGGGAGGGAGAGTCCGTCCTCGCGGCGGTGACGGCGGCGGGTGCGGCTCGGTTTCGTCCCATCGTCCTGACTTCGGCGACGACGTTCGCCGGCCTCTTTCCCCTCATTCGCATGGAGGCGACCCAGGCGCAGTTCCTCATCCCGATGGCGGTGAGCCTGGGCTACGGAATCCTGTTTGCGACTGCGATCACCCTGTTCCTCGTGCCGGTAAACTACCTCGTCCTCCACGACGTGCGACGATTCTTCGGCTACCTCATGGGTGAGGCGCGGAAGGAGGAGCGATGCAGCGAGTCCCGGGAAGAGGACGGCGAGCTGACGGCGGTGTAAAGGGGCGAACCGTCCTGCCGGTGGGGACAGCGGGCGGGTCCGTCACCGCTGGGATGCGCTTGGCAGGGTGACGACCTCGATGCGGAACTGACAGCGGAGAAACTTCACCTCTTCGAGCGGACCCGGCACGAGTATGCTGGCCCGGTTCCACCGGAAGGCGGAGAGCTTGGAGTCGATCGAGGCCTCGAAGGGCTGCAGGCTCTCGGTCCAATCCCGCAGACGGCTGGCGTATTCCTCCGCCGACTCACTGTTGACGCGACGGGGCACCGGGGCGCCGAAATCACCGACGAGCCGGCACTGGCTGATCGAGAATCCGTAGGGATTCCCGATCTCGAGGTTGAGGCGTGTCCCGTTGGGATCGGGCTTGGAATCCTTCAGCATGACGAGGAAGGCACCATACTCGGTCCGAATCACGGAGGCGGTCTCCGATCCGATCCGCAGGTGGGCGAATTCGTTTCCGCTTCCGCCTTCCGCCGACTGGCGATCGAGATGGGCGTTTTCGACGCGCATCCGGAATCGGATCAGTTCGAGATCGGTTCGGGATTCGGCGGCGAGTGGGAGGTCGAAGGTCGTCCACGAGTGGGGGGCGAGGGTTTCCTGGATCGTGATCTCGAAGGGAGTGAGGGAGTTCTGCCAATCCTGGATCTTCTTGTTGTAGATCGAGTATTCCTCGCCATCGGCAAG
>Ga0180430_10000337_pt1 | contig 52207 bp, 39 predicted proteins | sample SS_ome_9_FD_132999 | JGI IMG/M metagenome (GOLD analysis project Ga0180430, IMG submission 132999) | Hypersaline lake sediment archaeal communities from the Salton Sea, California, USA - SS_1_S_2 metaG | ecosystem: Environmental > Aquatic > Non-marine Saline and Alkaline > Hypersaline >...
TCAATCCCTGTGGATTCGAAACCAAGGGAGTTACCTCCATGTCCAGGGAACTTGGCAAAGAACTGGATTTCGAACTGATTAAAGAACAGCTCCGTGTCATACTGATGAGGAACTTCCTAGGCTGAGTCCTGTTCCAGTGAGCCAAGCAGGATCAGCGCTTCCTCTCTGCTGGTCCCGCATACCTCAGGTTCTGCTTTGAACTGATCACATACCTCTGGTCGTCCCGGGTCATCAAAGATCAGGCAGCGGTAGTCGTCCGAGAGATGGATGCAGGGCACACCTGCAGCTTTGCCCTCAGGCATTCCCGGGATTGCAGAAGAGATGGAAGGAGCAATGCAGCATGCTCCGCATTTTTCACGACATTTCATTGCACTGTGTTGAGGTGCAATTTACAAAACTCCGGAAAGAGTATCTATATTCCTTTCTTCCGGGGGTAGAAGTCGGGAGAGTAGTTCTTTAGTTTCTCTTTGCGGATTTTTACCTTCTCATCGTTTTCATAGAAGAGGGTTTCGTCGTGCTGACTCAGGTCAAGTCCCACATCCTCATAAAGGCTGGGCACACGCATGGGTACTATCTTGTTGGTGATCCAGAAAAGCAGGAGAGAGCCTCCGAATGCAAAGGCTGCAACTATCACCAGCGCCAGCAGATGGAAGAGGAAGGTTGTGGTCTCGCCATGGATCAGTCCCACTTCCTCCGCAAAAACGCCGGTAAGCAACATGCCTGCGATTCCACCGATCCCGTGTGCGGGAAATACATCCAGGGTGTCGTCCACCCCCCTGCGGGAAAAGAAATAGATCATCAGGTTGCTTGCGATGGCAGCGGCTCCTCCTATAAAGAGACTGGAGCCCACCGAAACAAAACCGGCTGCCGGGGTAATCGCCACAAGGCCCACAACAGCACCGACGCAGGCACCCAGGGCCGATGGTTTTCTTCCCTTTACTCCATCAAAAAAGATATAGACCAGCATGGCCGATGCCGAAGCCGTATTTGTATTCAGCAGGGCTTTCACCGCCACATCAGAAGCTTCAAGGGCCGACCCCGCATTAAAACCGAACCAGCCGAACCAAAGCAGTCCGGTTCCCAGAAGCACAAAGGGAATATTGGCCGGGTAGGAGGGCCGGGCATAGTCACGGCGGGGACCAAAGAAGAAGGCTCCGGCCAGGGCGGCCAGTCCGGCCGACATATGGACCACGGTTCCTCCTGCAAAATCCAGCACTCCCCAGTTCCTCAGGAATCCGTTTGGATGCCAGGTCCAGTGCGCCAGGGGGGCATAAATAAATATCATAAACAGTACCATAAAGATCATCAGGGAAGTGAAGCGAACTCTTCCGGCAAAGGAGCCTGTGAAAAGAGCGGGGGTGATGATGGCAAATTTCAGTTGAAACAGGGCAAAGAGTGCCAGGGGTATGGTGGCTGCAAATTGCGGATCAGGTGCACCGCCAACGCCCTTAAACATAAAGAAGGTAGCCGGATTGCCAAAGAGTCCGAATCCTTCGGCCCCAATGCTCTCCCCAAAGGCAAGACTGAATCCGAATACCACCCAGAGGATGCTGATCAGTCCCATGGCAATAAAGCTCTGCAGGATGGTGGAGATTACATTTTTTGGTTTTACCATCCCTCCGTAAAAAAATCCCAATCCGGGAGTCATCAGGAAAACCAAGGCGGTGGAGGCCAGCATCCAGGCCACATCCCCTTTATCTATTCCAGAAGTATCCCCGGTATTAAAACTAAAGGGAAAGATGATACCCAGTAAAGCGATTATTCCAAATGCGATCAATGCAAAGAGCCATTGTTTTTTCATGAGATAAATTCTATTGGTCTTTGCAAATATATAAAATATAAAAATACCCCCTGGTTAAATAGGGGGTATATAAAGTATATAATATAAAAAATTGTAATGAGGTATATTAAATAGGGGGCAGTGATTTAAATTACTAAAATCAATCTATTTCAGATACTCGTCGATCTTCTTTGCTGCCCGCCTTCCCGATGCAATGGCATTGACTACCAGGCTGGCACCACTGGCCGCATCACCGGCAGCAAAAACCTTTTCCACATTGGTGGCCATGGTGGAGCTGTTAATTCCAATGTTCTTTCGACTGTCAAGGGAAATGCCCAGTTCTGTCAGCAATCCTTCATGAACAGGATGAACAAAACCCATGGCCAACAGGACCAGGTCAGCTTCTATTTTTTCATTGGAGCCCGGGACCGATCCCATCCTATAGCTGCCATTTACTTTCTCCCACTTGACTTCTTCTACCTCTGCATGGGTGATGCGTTGCTGCATCCCGTGAAATTTCAGGGTCGACAGGCTCCATCTTCGTTCACATCCTTCCTCGTGTGATGTGGAGGTTTTCAGGGTTTTTCCCCAGTAGGGCCAGGGATTATCCCCTGCACGTTGTTCCGGTGGTTTGGGCAGAATTTCAATCTGGGTCACACTAAGAGCCTTTTGCCGGATAGCCGTACCCACACAGTCGGATCCGGTATCGCCTCCTCCTATGACCAGGACATGGCGATTTTCAGCTGTAATGCGGTTATCATAAGCCACATAGGCCCCGTCATTTACCTTGTTCTGCTGGGTCAGATAGTCCATGGCAAAATGAATACCATCCAGGTCCCGGCCTTCTATTTCCAGGTCCCTTGGATGCATGGCACCTATGCTCAGGCATATGGCATCATAGGTCTTCATCAATTCTTTTCCGGCAATATCCTTACCTACCTCTGTTTCACATTTTATTTCTATGCCTTCTGCAAGCAGAATCTTTAGCCTGCGGTCGATGGTGTGCTTGTTGAGCTTAAAATCCGGGATCCCATAACGTAACAATCCTCCGGCCTTCCTGTCCTTTTCGAAGAGGGTGACCGTATGGCCGGCCTTGTTCAACTGGTCGGCTGCAGCCATGCCGGCCGGACCGCTGCCTATAACGGCAACCTTTTTCCCCGTTCTTACCTTGGGAGGATTGGGCCTGATATAGCCTTCAGCAAAGGCTTTTTCCACAATGGCAGCTTCATTTTCCCGGATGGTAACCGGGCTTTCATCGATGTTCAGCACGCAGGAGTGCTCGCAGGGAGCAGGGCAGATTCTCCCTGTAAATTCCGGGAAGTTATTTGTATGGTGGAGCCTCTCACTGGCCCCTTTCCAATCGCCGCGGTACAGCAAATCGTTCCATTCGGGAATCAGGTTGTCCACCGGGCAGCCCCAGTGACAGAATGGGATGCCGCAATCCATGCACCTGGATGCCTGGAGCTGACGGTCCTCCGAATTCAGTACCTGCTCCACCTCGGAATAGTCCTCGATTCGCTCATGAATCGGCCTGTTTCCTGCTGGTTTCTTCTTTATCTTTATAAATCCTCTGGGATCTCCCATGAATCTTACTTTTACAGATCGTTAATCATTTCCACATCCTTCTCAATGCCGGCCATTTTCTTCCTGGTCTCTTCCAGGGCCATTTCCATAAGCACCTTTTTATACTCGTAGGGGATCACTTTAATAAAGCGTTCCATATAGGTATCCAGCTTGCTTAATATCTTTTCAGCCACCTTGCTGCCTGTGTGTTCGTAGTGACTTGCAATAAGGTCCGAAAGTTCCTTTTTATCATTCAGATCCTCCACCAGAGAGAGTTCCACCATTCCCATATTGCAGTAATAGTCGAAATCTCCCTCTTCATCGAGTACATAGGCGATTCCACCGCTCATTCCGGCAGCAAAATTTCGCCCGGTCTTTCCCAGAACCACTACACGTCCTCCTGTCATATATTCACAACAATGATCCCCCACACCTTCCACAATAGCAGTGGCACCGCTGTTTCTGACAGCAAAACGCTCTCCGGCGACCCCGGAAACAAAAATCTCCCCCCTGGTGGCTCCATAGAGTACGGTGTTCCCGATGATAATATTCTGGTCCGACTCAAAGGAAGAACCATCCGGAGGGACAACGATAATCCGGCCTCCCGCCAGGCCTTTTCCCAGGTAGTCGTTGGTGTCCCCTTCCAGGTAAAACTCCACACCCGGAACCAGGAAAGCTCCAAAACTCTGTCCGGCCGAACCGGCAAACCTTACCTTGATGCTTCCTTCAGGCAGACCTTCTCCGCCATATCTGCTGGCAATATTGCCCGACAGCATGGCGCCTGTTGTGCGGTCGGTGTTTTTTATGGACATATGAAAGGTGACGGCTTCTTTATTCTCGAGGGCAGGCCGGGCCTGCTCTATTAACCTGTGGTCAACAACCCCTTCCAGTTTATGCTGCTGTAATTCGGTCCGGTGCAGGGAGTTCTTTTTTGCGGCAGGTAAAAAAGAAGTCAAATCACTCAGGTCCAGGTTTTTAATTTTCCAATGGGAGACCGCTGTATCCCTTTCTAAGAGATCAGATCGTCCCACCAGTTCATCGAAGGTACGGAAGCCAAGCTCGGCCATATGTTCACGAACCTCTTCAGCCACAAAGCGGAAATAGGTCTCCACAAAGTCTGCTTTTCCCCGGAACTTTCGCCTCAATTCCGGATCCTGGGTGGCCACACCTACCGGACAGGTGTTGAGATGGCATTTGCGCATCATCACACAGCCCAGTACCACCAATGCACTTGTGGCAAACCCAAACTCTTCAGCGCCCAGCAGGGCCGAGATGATCACATCTCTCCCGGTCTTCATTTGTCCGTCCGCCTGGAGAACGACTTTACGTCGCAGATTATTCATAACCAGGGTCTGCTGCGTCTCTGCCAATCCAATTTCCAGAGGCAGTCCGGCATGCTTGATGGAAGAGGTGGGGCTGGCTCCGGTGCCCCCTTCGGCTCCACTGATGGTAATCAGGTCGGCCGATGCTTTGGCCACGCCGGCAGCAATGGTCCCTACTCCTGTTTCAGAAACCAGCTTCACAGAGATTTTTGCCTTTGGGTTTACATTCTTCAGGTCAAAGATCAGCTGGGCCAGATCTTCAATGGAGTAGATATCATGGTGGGGGGGAGGTGAGATCAGGGTGATGCCAGGAATGGAATACCGGGTTTTGGCAATGATTTTATCTACCTTATGTCCGGGCAACTGTCCTCCTTCTCCCGGCTTGGCACCCTGCGCCACCTTGATCTGGATTTCATCTGCATTTACAAGGTATTGTGTGGTTACCCCGAAACGACCACTGGCCACCTGTTTGATGGCGCTTCGTCTTGAATCCCCGTTTTCCATGGGCTCAAATCGTTGCGGGTCTTCCCCGCCTTCACCCGTATTGCTTCGTCCGCCTATCCGGTTCATGGCTATGGCCAGGGCTTCATGGGCCTCCTTACTGATGGAGCCATAGGACATGGCACCGGTTACGAAACGCTTCATGATATCCTCCACGGGCTCCACTTCCTCGATGGGAATGGGATTTCGTTTGTAGGTGAGCAATCCTCTCAGGAAGGCAGGTCGTGCTGTCTCACAGTCCACCAGCATTGCATATTCCTTGTATTTCTGGTAGTCCTTGTTTCGGGTACTCCACTGAAGCAGGGCCACCGATTCAGGATTCCAGGCATGATGCTCGCCATATTTACGGTAAGCATATACTCCTTCGGTGAGCATCAATGCGTGTACATCCTCCGTATATGCTTTTCTGTGTGTAATCAATACTTCCTCTGCAATCTCTTCCAGTCCGATCCCGCCGATACGTGAAACGGTTCCTTCGAAATAGCGCTTTGTCACATCCGGATGAATCCCAATGGCCTCAAAGATCTGTGCCGAGCGATAACTCCTCAGGGTACTGATCCCCATTTTGGAGAGTATCTTTAGTAGCCCCTTATTCACAGCTTCAATGTAATTCTCCTGTGCCTTGTCAAAATCCTGCTGGATGACCCGGGTTTCAACCAGTTTTTCAATGATGGCAAAACTCATGTAGGGATTGATAATACTGGCTCCGTAGCCGAACAACAGTGCAAAATGCATGACCTCCCGCGGTTCTGCCGATTCGACCACGATGTCGATCTGCATGCGTTTTCTCCTGGAGATCAGGTGGTGGTGAACTGCCGATACCGCAAGCAGTGAAGGGATGGGCGCCCGGTCTTCCGTAATATCCCTGTCTGAGAGAATGATGTAATTGTTATTCTCATCCACAGTTTCCTCCGCCTGTCTGCAAATATCATCCACTGCCTCTTCAAGTCCTGCTGCCCCGCGGGATGCATCGAAATGGATGGGGATCACCCGGTTGGAAAAGCCTTTGTAGCGAAGATTCTTCACCACCTGGAAATAGGTGTTATTGATTACCGGGCTCTTAAACTTGACCATTTTTACATGGTCGGGTGTCTCATCCAGCACATTGGTCTGAAGGGATCCCAGGTAGCCTGTCAGCGTCATTACCATCTCCTCTCGAATGGGGTCAATGGCGGGATTGGTTACCTGGGCAAAGAGCTGCTTAAAATAGGCAAAGAGCCTGTAGGGTTTTTTGCTGAGCACAGTGGTGGGGACATCATTACCCATGGAACCGATGGGCTCCTTGGCCGTGGCAGCCATGGGTTTGATAATGGTCTCAATATCCTCCCTGCTGTAATTGAAAGAGCTCAGGTATTGCTTATAGGCCTCACCAAGTCCGGGAGCCACAACATTACCGGTCTGGATGCTTTCCAGACTGACCATGTTTTTTCCTATCCAGCTCAGGTAGGGATGTTCTGATGCAAGTTTTGCCTTTAGTTCTTCATCTCTGTAGATAGTTCCTTTTTGCACATCCACCAGGATAATTTTCCCCGGTTTCAGGCGGCCTTTTTCCCTGATCTCGGCCGGATCAAATGTTTGAACACCGACCTCCGACCCCATGACCATCAGATCGTCTTTGGTAATCACGTAACGCGAGGGTCGCAGGCCGTTCCGGTCCAGCATCCCCCCGATGTATCTTCCATCACTGAAAATCAAGGATGCCGGTCCATCCCAGGGCTCCATAAAGGTGGAATGATACTGGTAGAAGGCTTTCAGCTCCGGTGAAATGGGATTTTTTTCATTCCAGGATTCCGGAATCAGGATCGACATGGCATAGGGAAGGGACTTGCCGCTCATTACCAGGAATTCCAGCACATTATCCAGCGAAGCCGAATCGCTCTTATTGGGTTCGATTACGGGGTAGATCTTTTCCAGATCGCCCAGTACATCCGATTTCAGGATGGATTCCCTTGCCTGCATCCAGAAACGGTTTCCCTTTACCGTATTGATTTCGCCGTTATGAGCCAGCATGCGGAAGGGTTGAGCCAGGTCCCAGCTGGGAAAGGTATTGGTGCTGAAACGGGAGTGAACCAGTGCGATGGCACTTTCCATTCTTTCATCCTGGAGGTCAAGAAAATACTCACCCAGTTGTTCCGAAGTGAGCATTCCTTTATAAATCAGGATCCTGGTGGAAAGACTGGGCAGGTAAAATAAAGTCCGTTCTTTCAGCTTGGAATTGGCTATGTGCTTTTCAGCCCGCTTCCGGATGATATAGAGCTTCCGTTCCAGTTCCTCCTGGTTTAGATCGGCTCCCAGCAGGATCTGCTTCATATTGGGTTCAGCACCCCGTGCAATATCTCCAATCACACTGTTATCCCTCGGGACTTCCCTGAAGCCGATTAACTTTACGCCTTCATCGTTGACAATCTGGACCAGGATTTCTTCACACTTCTTTGCTTCTCCTGCGTCCCGGGGAAGAAATACCAATCCGGTCCCAAACTGTCCTTCATGGGGAATGGAGTAGCCCTGCATAAGATAAAAATCCCTTGGTATCTGGATCATAACACCTGCGCCATCTCCGGTTTTACTATCAGCTCCCTCTGCACCCCGGTGAGTCATGTTCACAAGCGTTTCCAGTCCCCGCTGAATAATATTATGGGATTTCTTTCCCTTCAGATGCGCCACAAACCCGATTCCGCAGTTGTCATGCTCAAATGCGCTTCTGTACAATCCGGCCTGTTCTGGTCTTACCTTATCCATTTGTTGCCTTGCTTTGAGGGTGATTGTAAAAAAGCCGTTCTCAACTTGTTATGAGAACGGCTTTAGTATTATCAGTTCATACCATTCTCATCCCGATCCGGCGATCCACTTTGTCACATGCCTTTTTATGGAATTCGAATGATTATGCATTTTTCCGTTTTCTAATGCAAAGATAGGTATTATAATTACGAATCAAAACATGCAGTCTCTTTTGCATTATGTTTTTGAAACAAAATCGTATTAATAACTTATAAACTGAAAGGGACCGCCCCCCACTGGAAGCAGTCCCTTTCTTTTGTATAGAGTGTCTTAATTTATATAAATAACTGATTATTAGACTTTAATTGTAAGCAGATTCGCCATGTTCATAAATATCCAGTCCCTCTTCTTCAATTCGTTTGCTTACTCTTACGCCAATGGTCTTCTTCAGGATATAGAACACCAGGAAGCCAAGGCCCATGGCCCATGCTGCAACAGCTCCCACACCAATTAGCTGAGATCCCAGCTGGGAGGCGCCGCCGCCATAAAAAAGTCCGTTGTCGGTACTTAGAAATCCAACCATGATGGTCCCCAGTGCACCATTCAAACCGTGGACGGATACCGCGCCCACCGGATCATCGATTTTTAATACCTTATCGATAAATTCCACGCCAAATACCAGGACGAAACCCGCAAGAATTCCTATGATAACAGCACCACCCGGACTTACAACATCGCATCCGGCAGTGATGGCCACAAGCCCTGCCAGTGCCCCGTTCAGGGTCAGGGAGAGACCGGGTCTCTTGTACTTGCTCCAGGTAATGATCATGGCAGTAACAGCACCTGCCGCTGCGGCCAGGTTGGTGGTGATGAAAATATGGGAAATGGCTGAAGCATTTTCGCTTCCGGCAGCTGCCAGCTGGGATCCGGGGTTAAATCCGAACCAGCCGAACCAGAGGATGAAAACGCCCAGGGCCCCGAAGGCCAGGTTCGATCCGGGGATGGCCCTTGCTTTTCCGCTACTTGTATATTTTCCGATCCGCGGACCAATGACCATGGCTCCCATGAGCCCGACCCATGCGCCCACAGAGTGTACCACGGTAGACCCGGCAAAGTCATGGAAAGGTGTGCTCATCGACGACAGCCATCCGCCCCCCCATACCCAGTGTCCCGAGATGGGATAAATGATTGCTGTAATGGCTATGCTGAATACGATGTAAGACGAAAACTTGGTCCGCTCGGCCACTGCACCTGAAACGATGGTCGCCGCAGTGGCTGCAAATACGGTCTGGAACATCAGGGAGGCCTTGTCGGGTACCCCGTTGATTTCACTGCTTCCGTAGAAGAGCGAGATTTTACCCAAAAATCCACCCAGATCTTCTCCATACATCAGGGTATATCCCAGGATCCAGAAGATTAGGGAACCGATGGAAAAGTCCATCATGTTCTTCATCAGGATATTAGCGGTGTTTTTGGTCCGGGTAAAACCGGCCTCTACCAGGGCGAAACCAGCCTGCATGAACATCACCAGGACAGCTGCAATCAGGATCCATACAGTATCGATGGAGACTGCAAATTCAGAAACAACAGTTGTTATATCTTCCATAATAGTATTTTTTCTGTGTTATTATTCAATTAATCAGTCTTTTATATACAGGGATTCATCACCTTTCTCTGCAGTTCGTATCCGGATGCTTTCATCCAGGCTTGAGATGAATATTTTTCCATCCCCCACCTCTCCGGTGGCTGCAGAGCTCAAAATGGCTTCAATGGTCCTCTCCAGGTTTACATCCCGCACCACAATCTGAAGGTAAAGTCGTTCGATACTGCTGGTATCATAGGCGACACCCCGGTAGACTCTGCTTTCCCGGGCCATTCCCACACCGCGTGCATCCCAGAAAGAGAAGAATTCAATTCCATTGTCATGAAGAGTTTCTTTCACCTCTTCAAACTTAGTTTTCCGAATAATTGCTTCAATTTTTTTCATGAGCTTTGTATTTAACTTATTATCAAATTTTTAGGCTAAAAAGACACGCCTGCAAGGACATGGAATTGCTTGGCGTCAGGATTCCAGATCACGCCTCCGAACAGGGGCAATGAGAAGCTTTCTGTAATCTTAATATCCTTGGAAGAAGTAATCCCAATGTTGCAAACATTAAAATCCGATTCATCTTCCGAAGCCTCGGTTGTATACCAGCCATCGCCTGCTCCCAGGTGAATGCCAAAATATTTAAAGGCATAGCCGAGTTCGAAGTAAAGGTCGCCACCGTCATTGCCGGCAGAACCTCCCTGGTTCATCATGTAGTTTGCGGATACGGAGAAGCCCTCGTAGGCATATCCGAGATTTATCTCAAAGGCATGTGCGCCAGTAGAATCGGAATAGTCGAAGTATTCGGTTCCCGGAAAATAATAATCGGTAACTCCAACACTTAAACCGAAATTGAAATCATAGGATAAATAGATATCCGCTTCGGCTCCTTCGTCTGATGTGAAGTTGTAGTTTCCCCAGCCGCCTACGGTAAAGCCTCCGCTTGAAAGAGAAATGCTTGGTTGAATGGCCGGACCAGTTCCGAATTTTGTGCCTCTCCATATATAACTACTCACAAAATCGAATCCCACATCAAATAAGGATTCTGATTCATCCTCTTGTGCATTTACTTGCATGGGGGAGAATATCATGGTTACCATCAGGAGTGTCAATACTCCACCTGTGAGATGTTTTTTCTTCATAACTGTAAGTTTTAGGGATTAATTAATTATAATTCGAAACAAATGTAGAAATATAATTTATACCCCTTAAAAAATAGGGGGCAAAAACTATAAAATAGATAAAATATAAATTAGACCCCCTCTCAAATAGGGGGCAGGAAATGAAAATGAATATAAATATATTTCAGACCCCCTCTTTGGAGTGGATTTTAGTGGCTCGCTTTTGTTTGATCCCTTAAATACTTATCCGTAAATTGCTCCCCATGCTTCGACGACTTACTTTTCTTGTGCTGTTGGTACTCACAGGGAGTTCCATGCACTTAATGGGACAGAAGACTGCTCTTCTGATCGTAGATATTCAGGAATTTTATTTCCCCGGCGGCAGGATGCAGCTTGTGAATCCGGAACTGGCAGGTATGAATGCCGGATTGCTGCTGGATCATTTCAGGAAGAATGAGATGCCCGTCTATCATGTGCGTCATAATTTTGAACCGGGAGGGGATATCCATCCCTATGTGAAGCCCCTGGAGGACGAGCCGGTCATATCTAAGGACCAGGTCAATGCTTTTTCAGGGACCGCTTTGCTTGAGATGATACAGCAGGATTCAGTGGAACAGCTAGTAATTTGCGGGATGCAGACCCATATGTGCGTGGAGGCTGCTGTACGGGCAGCTCATGACCTTGGATTTACCTGTATGCTCGCATCCGATGCATGTGCCACCCGGGCCCTGCAATACGAGGAACATATTATTTCCGCCAAGAATGTGCATTACTCCACGCTCAATACGCTCCAGGGTAGTTATGCACGGGTAATTAGCACAGATGCCATACTCAGGGAGTTCTCCCAGGTCGAGCAATAGCATTATCATTTTTCTGCTTTTATATTAACTTTGGTTTTGCATAAAACTGAAGAAATGAGTACGAATGTCAGGGAAGATATCAGGAGGGTGCTGGATCAGGAAGCAGAAGCAATTCGATCCATTCCGGTAAGCAGCGAATACGATGAGGTGGTGGAGTTGGTGTATGAAAGAGTACACCAGCGCGGAGGCAAGATCATCGCCAGCGGAATGGGAAAGGCAGGTCACGTTGCCAATCATATGGCTACCACGCTGAGTTCCACCGGAACTCCTGCACTATTTCTTCATCCGAGTGAGGCCCAGCACGGCGATTTGGGAATTATAAGAGAGAATGATGTGCTTCTGGTACTTTCTAATTCAGGTAAAACCAGGGAAATCCTTGAATTGCTTGAACTTACGCATGCCCTGCATTCAAAGGTTCCTGTGGTGATTATCACGGGGAATCCCGACGGTCCCCTTGCAAGGGAGTCCAAACTGGTCCTTTTTACCGGTAATCCGGATGAGGTTTGTCCCCTTGGATTGACGCCCACCACTTCGGCCACAAGCATGGCAGTGATCGGTGACGTACTGGTTGTTCTAATGATGAAACGGATTAATTTTAGCCCTAAAGATTATGCCCGGAGGCACCACGGGGGCTACCTGGGTGAAAAAAGCAGGGAGGTTGGAAATGAGAGTTAATCGGGAGCATACGGCAGGTTTAATCATTGATATTCAGGAAAAACTATCTCCCCATATGCATCAAGAGGAGGCACTCCTCCTTAGGTGCGCCATCCTGATAGAGGGATTGCAGGTGCTGGAGGTACCTCTCGTGATCACGGAGCAATATCCCAGGGGATTGGGATCGACCGTTCATCAAATCTCAGCCCTGATGGAACAGCAGTCCGTTATTGAGAAAATTGCATTTTCCTGTTGTGATGAACCATCGGTGATGCAGTCTCCTGTGTTTCAAAGCCGCAAAACAGTTATTGTTTGTGGGATTGAGGCCCATGTTTGTGTGCTGCAAACGGTGATCGATCTAAAGGAAGCCGGGTATACCCCAGTGGTGGTGGTGGATTGTATCTCGTCCCGCAATCCCGAAGACAAGCGGGTGGCGGTTGAACGGATGCGAACAGAGGGGGCAGTAATCACTACCAGCGAATCCATACTGCTTGAACTTGCCAGGGTGGCCGGAACCATTGAGTTTAAAGCAATTTCCCGTCTCATTAAATAGCTTTATAATGAAGATATATGCCGTAGGTGAAACCATTCTGGATATTATATTTAAAGGTGTGGAACCTCAGGCAGCCAAACCTGGCGGTTCTTCATTCAATGCAGCCATTACACTTGGCAGACTGGGAGCTCCCATAAATTTTATCAGTGAAATGGGAGACGATAAGGTGGGAGATCTGATCCAGGACTTTATGAATGAGAATGGGGTGGACGCCGACTATATTTCCAGGTTTCGCCAGGGACAATCGGCCATCGCCCTTGCCTTCCTGAATGATAAAAGTGATGCGGAATATCAGTTCTACAAGGATTATCCCTCTCAACGTCTGGCCGTTGAATTCCCAGAATTCCTGGAGGATGACCTCCTGATGTTTGGTTCATTTTATGCCCTGAATCCGGGAATCCGTCCCAGGGTTAAAGAGTTATTGGAAAAAGCCACAGCTGCAGGGACCACCATTGTATATGATCCCAATTTCAGAAGCTCTCATTTGGCGGAAAGAGATGAGCTGGTTCCTGTGATCAAGGAGAATATGGAATATGCCAGTCTGGTCAGGGCCTCAGATGAGGACCTGGTCAATATTTTCGGTGCCAGTAGTCCGGACGAAGCCTGGGAGCATATGAGTTCCTACACAGATGTCCTGATTTATACTGCCAATGCCGGAGGGGTATATTTAAGAAGCGCTTCGCTCAGTTTTCATATGGAGGTGGAACGCATCGAGCCTCTAAGTACCATTGGAGCCGGCGACACCTTTAATGCGGGACTCCTCTACGGATTGTGGAAGAAGGGGATTGGAAAAAAAGAGCTAAGATCATTGAACAGGACTAGCTGGGAAGAGCTGATCGCCACAGGCATCAGGTTCTCCAGGGAAGTTTGCCTGAGTTATGATAATTACCTGCCTGTGGATTTTGTAAAAAACTTTAGAAAAAACAGTTAAGATGGAAAAGAAAGCTTTAGGAAATTCCGGTTTGCAAGTATCGCCAATAGTGTTTGGAGCATGGGCCATCGGGGGCTGGATGTGGGGCGGGGCCGATAAGAAAGACTCCATGAGAGCCATTCATTCCTGCCTTGATCACGGCATCAGTTCGCTGGATACTGCGCCCATCTACGGATTCGGATACTCTGAAAAATTGGTGGGTGAGGCCATTAAGGGGAAGCGCGACAGCTATGAGATCCTGACCAAGGCAGGTATGCGCTGGGAAGAAAAGAAAGGGGAGTATTTCTTTACCACCAACGACAATAGCGGCATTCAGCGCGATATCTATACCTACTCCGGACGAGACAGTATCATTGCAGAGTGTGAGGATAGCCTGAAGCGTCTGGGGACCGATTACATCGATCTATATCAGATTCACTGGCCAGACAAGACCACGCCCATCGAGGAAGCCATGGAGGCCTTTCGGATTCTCATGGAACAGGGAAAGATCAGGGCAGCCGGGGTAAGCAACTATTCTGTGGAACAGATGGAAAGGGCAAAATCCGTGGTGGAGCTTGCCTCCAACCAGGTCCCCTACAGCATGGTTCGCCGCGATATTGAACAGGATGTGGTGCCCTGGTGTCTGGAGAACAATTGCGGAATCCTGGCATATAGTCCGCTTCAGCGTGGACTGCTCACCGGAAAGATTACCCCCGACTATCCTTTTGCCCCGGGAGACTCCCGCCCGGAGACAGCGCATTTCAAGATCAATAACCTGATCCAGACCAATAAGTTCCTGGATAAGATTGCTCCACTGGCGGAAGAAAAAGGAGCCACGCTTTCCCAGTTGGTGATTGCCTGGACCCTTCGACAGCCCGGGATTACCGTGGCACTGGTTGGGGCAAGAAACGAGGAGCAGGTGAGGCAGAATGCGGGAGCGATAGAGCTACACTTATCTGATAAAGAGATGGATACAATCAATCAAAGCTTGGAGAAGCTGCGCCTGGAATTGTAGTACTTATTCACCAATGGTGAGCGTTCCCCTGTAATCCTCACGATTCAGCAAAAGGCCTTTGTTCCACTTCCCATAGTAGACCTGAATTATATTTACCTGGTCGGGGAAGTACTCTGTGAGTACGGCGTTTATTATGGTGATTGAATCGGGTGCAGCTGTCTTTGGGGATTCAAGGTAACACCAGATGGCATCCGATTCGGGCTCCATTCCCAGGTAATTCAGTTCAAGCTCTTCTCCATTTACCCGGAGTGCAAAATCCTCCAGAAGATAGACCATGAGAAGGCTGTCGGCCATTTCATGTTCCAGTTCGGTAGCCAGCTGACTATGGATGCCCGTTCTATTCAGAAGTGCCAGGTCCAGATCGTCAGGGAAAATTCGCATGGACACTTCAAAACGCTCTGTCAGTTCGTTGTAGCGGATCTCGGTCAGACTCACATAGAACTTATGCATGAACCAGCTTCCGCAGCCTAGAAGGACCAGCAGAACCAAAACAGGCACAAGTATCTTTCTCTTCAGCAACATAAGCAGATTTTGCTCAAACAAATATGGCAATTCTTTTGTTAACTTTAGGACTTCCAAAAAAGACATCATAGATGAAAAGAGTTTCTTCAGTTTTGTTGATTGCTGCCGTGGCAGTTTCCATGTTTGGCCAGGAAAAGCTGAACCCTTCCAAGAATCCATTCAGGCAGATGGGGCAGGAGTTTGCCACACCCAATGCATACAGGACCGGTTCCGGGGCACCCGGACAATTTTACTGGCAACAACAGGCCAACTATAAGATCGCCATCGAACTGGATGACGAGAAACAGCAGATCAGGGGAGAGGAGCAGATCGAATACATCAACAACTCCCCCGACAGGTTAAACTACCTCTGGGTTCAGCTGGATCAGAATGTGAGGCAGAAGGAGAGCCTCGGTAAGCTTAGCATGCCAATGAGTCTGGGTGAGCGTATGCATCCCTACTACATGGGCATGTTCCTGAGTGACTTTGATGGTGGATTCAAGATTGAGCATGTGGGCGACGGAACGGGGGCTGAGCTTCCTCATACAATTAATTATACAATGATGCGCATTGACCTTCCGGAGCCATTGGAGCCCGGTGAGACCGTAAATCTGGAAATAAAATGGTGGTACAATATCAACGACCGGATGAAAGATGGGGGAGGCCGGTCCGGAAGTGAGTATTTTGCCGGGGATGATAATTACATCTATACAATTGCACAGTTTTTTCCCAGGATGGCAGTATACAGCGAAAATGAAGGCTGGCAGAACCATCAGTTTACCGGGAGGTCCGAATTTGCACTCCCCTTTGGCGACTACGACGTGGAGATTACAGTTCCATCCGACCATGTGGTCGGGGCAACAGGTATGTTGGTGAATGCCGATGAAGTACTGTCAGAAACAGAACTTGAGCGGCTTGATAAAGCCTGGAATTCTTTTGATGATCCAGTTTTTATTGTAAAGGAAGAGGAAGCTGTGAAAGCGGAGAAGAAAAAGGCCTCGTCAAAGCTAACCTGGAAATTCCATGCTGACAATGTCAGGGACTTTGCCTTTGCCTCATCCAGGAAGTTTATCTGGGATGCCATGGCTGTGCAATTCGGGGAACGAAAAGTATTTGCAACATCGCTCTATCCCAAGGAGGGTAATCCCCTCTGGGAGAAATATTCCACCCGCGTGGTGGCACATACCCTGGAGGTCTATTCACGCCATACCTTTGACTATCCCTATCCGGTGGCCTATTCGGTCCATACCGCACAAATAGGGATGGAATATCCCATGATTTGTTTCAACGGCGGTCGCCCGCTGCCCGACGGTACCTATTCGGAGCGAACCAAATGGGGAATGATCGGGGTGATTATTCATGAGGTGGGACACAACTATTTCCCCATGATCGTGAATTCCGATGAGCGCCAGTGGACCTGGATGGATGAAGGACTCAACACCTTTCTACAGGGCATTGCCGAACGGGAATGGGATCACAATCATCCCTCACCAAAGGGCAAACCGGCGAATATTGTACCCTACATGAAAGGAGATAAGTCGAATATTTCCCCCATTATGATGCAGGGAGACCTGATCAAACAATTCTCGAACAATGCCTACAGCAAGCCTGCCACGGGACTGAATATCCTTAGAGAGACCATAATGGGCAGGGAACTATTTGATTTTGCCTTCAAACAATATGCCCAACGATGGATGTTCAAGCATCCCACCCCGGAGGATCTGTTCCGGACCATGGAGGATGCTTCTGCAGTGGACCTGGACTGGTTCTGGAGGGGCTGGTTTTATGGCACCGATCATGTGGATATCTCCCTGGACCATGTAGCTGCCATGGAATTGAAGTCGGGTAATCCTGCCGAAGAGAAGGCTCTTGAGAAGAAAAAGGCGGAAGCGACCCCGGAAACCATTGCGGTACAACGCAACCGTGCCACCATGGAATCCATGGTGGAAAGAGATCCCGACATGAAGGATTTCTACGATGACTATGATCCTTATCTTGCTGATGATTCAGATGTTGAAAGCTACATGCGTTACAAGCGTTCCATGTCAGATGCTGAGAAGAAATGGCGCTCCAGGGAAGGTGTTTTTTACCAGCTGGACTTTTCCAATGTGGGCGGAATGCTTATGCCGCTTATCATCCGCTTTGAGTATGAGGATGGAAGCAGTGAGATCAAACGGATTCCGGCACAGGTATGGAGCCAGAATGAGCTGAAAACTTCAAAGGTATTTCTCCTTAAGAAGAAGCTTACAGGGGTTACCCTGGATCCTTACCAGGAAACAGCGGACTGCGACCTGAGCAATAATCACTGGCCTCCGCGCATTGAAAAGAGTCGCTTCGAGCTATACAGAGGTTCCGGCAGAAGGGGAGGCGGAGGATCCAATCCCATGCAGGAGCAGTAGATCAGACCAGGATGTTATCCAGGTAGGCCAGCTCGTCCCTGGTGAATTTCAGCTTATCTATGGTGGCCACATTGGCTTCCAGCTGTTCAACAGAGCTGGCGCCGATCAGCACCGAAGTAATCTGTTTCTTTTCCAGGATCCAGGCCAGGGCCATCTGAGCAAGACTTTGTCCGCGTTGTTCAGCATGCTGGTTCAGGGCTTTCACCTTCACCATGGTGGCCGGGTCCAGGTTCTGCTTGTTCAGAAAAATACTCTCACTGTCGATTCGTGAACCTTTGGGAATGCCATCCAGGTAACGATTGGTCAGTAAGCCCTGGGCAAGCGGACTGAATGGGATGCAGCCCACGCCTCGTTTCTCCAAAACTTTCAGCAGTCCGTCTTCCACCCAGCGGTCGAACATGTTGTAACGGGGTTGGTGGATCAGACAGGGGGTTCCCAGGCGCTCCAGAATATCCACGGCCCGCCCGGTCTGTTCTGCATCGTAATTGGAAATTCCCACATAGAGGGCTTTCCCCTGTTGCACTGCAGTGTGAAGGGCCATCATGGTTTCTTCCATCGGTGTATTTGGATCGGGACGGTGGGAGTAGAAGATATCCACATAGTCCAGTCCCATCCTTTTCAGGCTCTGATCAAGGCTGGCCAGGAGGTATTTCCGGCTTCCCCATTCACCGTAAGGGCCTTCCCACATCAGGTAACCTGCCTTGGTTGATATAATCAGCTCGTCCCGATGGCTGGCCAGTTCCGACTGCAGGATGTTCTTCAGGTTCGATTCGGCGCTGCCGGGAGGTGGACCATAGTTGTTGGCCAGGTCAAAATGAGTGATGCCCAGGTCGAAGGCCCTGAGCAAAATATCCTTCATTTTCTGATAATCTTCCTTTCCTCCGAAATTGTGCCAGAGTCCCAGTGAGACTGCGGGCAAGAGGAGTCCGCTGTTTCCACAGCGATTATAGGTCATTTGATCGTAACGTGTTTTAGATGCGAAGTAGGCCATAATTTCTGAATATTTATTTTTTTAAAAGGGGGATCATATAGAATACTGAATAGGTGAATCCAAATGTACCACTCTCTCCTCCAGTTCCATAGCCGGGAATTAGCTCCGGGGTCATAAGCGGATCCATATTGGGATTCAGCAGGAACTTGTAACGCACTGACCATCCCATGAAGAAATTTGGAGTCAATTCGGCCTTGACACCCATCACCAGTTCAATCCAGTGTCCCGTCAGATTGTTCTCATAAGGCCCCGGATCATAGTCACCCCAGTATTCACCGGGAATCAGGATGTTTTCACTCCGGTGTTTGAATGCCGACAGTCCATAGCGGAAGCCAAATGTAATGCTGTTTTGCAGAGAACGGTCCTTTGAAGGCAGGACATTATAATCCACCCCGATACGGCCATAGGGGCCGCTTGCGGAGTAATCAAAGAGTTCCTGGCTATCGTCCATGGAATTATATCCTGCCTCAAATACCGGGTACAAATTCCTGTAAATTTCAAAATCGACAGATGCCTCTGCACCCAGTTGCGAAGGGTCAGAGAAAATATAAATGATGCGGGCCAGGTCAATGCCAATACGGGGACCATAGGTCCTGAGGGTGTCCTGTGCAGATAGCTGTCCCAGGGTGCCCAGGGCAAGCAGCAGCAGGACTGCCTTACAGGTAGAGCCAGATATGTACTTCATCTTCTTCATATTCCGCGTCGATCAGCTCATTTAAGATGGTATCACCTTTGAAGATGCCCCCGCCTTGCTCGATTCTGCTCAGGGTAAAAAGATTTCCAAATCCACAGGTATAAGAGATCATGTAGCTTTCATGTCCATGATAAATGATCAGGGTATCTGAAAGGCTATCCACCTGCATCACAAAGCTGGAAAAATCACTGTGTGGATCCAGCGGCACCGCAAAACCGGATGAAGGCAGTGCCTTATAAAGGGTGTCATTTTCACCATCTTTGATTCCATAAATGGTCAGGGCAGTCACCGTACTATCCACAACTTCTCCATCCTGTATGGTCTTAAACTCTGCAATCAGATCCGAATCATAGCTATCATCACAAACTTCCACTGTTACACAGCTTGCGGCAAGGATGGACAGGATAAATAGCAGGATCCGGTAGTTCATAAGCCTCTGTTTATTCTGTCCCTTTAAGATTTTCATTGAGCCAATCCAGATAGGTATTGTAGAGGTACATCTGACTGTTCATATCATAGGCGACGCCATGGGCGCCCGGAGGAAAGATTTTCAGGTCGAAGTCCTTCCCGGCATCAATCAGTGCTTTGGTAAACTGGAAGGTGTTCTGAGGATGTACATTGTCATCCATCAGAGAATGGACCAGCAGGAGATGACCCTCCAGCTTGCCGGCCTGCGCCACCATGGAGCTTTGCTTATAGCCATCCTCGTTTTCGGGCAGTAGTCCCATATACTTCTCGGTGAGCACACAATCGTAATTGCGATGATCGGAGATGGCTGCCGTTACAATACCTGCCTTGAACACATCGGGATGAAGCAGGAGTGACATGCCTGCGGAGAATCCTCCAAAACTATGTCCCATGATCCCGATACGTTCCCGGTCGATCCAGGGCTTTTCAGAAAGGTGCAGGGCTGTCTCTGCAAAATCCTGTGTTTCCCATTTGCCCAGTTGTTTATGAACCACCTTTTCAAACTTACTGCCATAACCTCCGTTGCCACGGTTGTTAATATTGACAACCACATATCCCTGTTGGGCCAGCCACTGGTTCCACCCACTGGATTCGAAGCTGTTGTATACCCCCTGTGAGCCCGGACCCCCATAAACTGCCAGGAGCAGGGGATAGGAAAGTCCGGGATCAAAATTCATGGGCTTGATTATGTAGCCGTCAATAAGCTGTCCGTCTGAAGTCGTAAAGGAAAAAAGCTCCCTGGGTGCATATTCGTACTTTTCCAGGTGTTCCAGGGCTCTGTCATGACCTGCCAGCTTCTTAATCAACTGGCCCTTTCCATCACGCAGATCAACCGTGGAAGGAGTAGAAGTACTGGAATAACTATCGATAAAGTAGCGACCGCCAGGTGCCACATCCACCCGGTGGTTGCCTTCTGTGGAAGTAAGCTGCTTTTTGCCCTTCCCGTTGAACTTCACACTATAGAGATTCCGTTCCATGGGTGAGATTTCACAGGAGAGATAGTAGAGTGTTTTCTTTTTCGGATCGATGGCCTTTACAGAGACCACATCGTAGGGACCGCTGGTAAGCTGTCCCAGCACATTTCCCTCATAGTCATATTGATAGATGTGAGAATAATCATCCCTGTCGGAGATCCAGAAGAAGGAATCCATTTCTTCCGGGAAGTAGAAAAGATGAAGCTCTCCTGCAAAGAAGTCGAAGATATCGATCCAGGCATAGTTTGTCTCCTCCAGGATCATGGACTTCTCTCCGGTAAGCACATTGAAGAGGTATAACTTCATATGATCCTGTGCACGGTTCATCCATACCACGGCCAGGGTATTCTCTCTGGAGGTCCAGTAGATCCTGGGCATGTAACCACCTTCCGGATCGAAGTCCAGCCACTGCTTACTTCCGTCAATTGTATTGATGATTCCCAGCCTTTCAATGGGTGGATTGTCTCCCACTTTGGGATAGGGGAGTTCCATATACTCGGGATGCACGCCGGCAAAATCAGTCAGTTGATAAACGGGAACCTCTCGTTCATCGGTCTGCCAGAAGGCAATGTACTTGCTGTCGTAGGACCATTCCCAGGCCTGTACCAGTCCGAATTCCTCCTCGTTGGCCCAGCCAAAACGTCCGTTGTAAAACTTATCTGCTCCATCCGTGGTGAGCCGGGTGTGTTTCCCTGAAGCAAGATCGAAGGTGAACAGATCGCCATCTTTGCCATAACCCACCTTAAGACCATCGGGCGATACCTCTGCAGTAAAGGCTCCTTTCACAATGGGCGTCAATGTCTTATTTTCAAGGGAATAAAGATAATAATCGGCATTTCCCGAGTATCTCCAGATCCCTTCAAAGTTGGTCTGGAAGAGCAGGTATTTATAGTCCCTGGTCCATTGAAAGGAACGGTAGCGGAAAGGATCTTCCGTATCCGGGAATGTAAAATCTCCCTCATTGAATACCAGTTCCTCCGTTTCAGTCCTGATGTCGTAGGTCCAGATTTGCTGACTTCTTCCTTCTCTTTTGGTAAAGGAATACTGATCGCTGTCCGCTATCCATTCCACACCGGCAGGTCCGCGATCGCCGCGAAGAGCGCCTCCGCTCATAAAAGCTTCCATTAAAGAATCGTACTGCTTTTTCTGGGCAGTAAGGGTGATGGTCATCAGGACCAGCAGAAGAGCAAGAGTCAGTTTTCTCATAATATTTTGGTTTGGTAAAGCAGAGAACAAATCTAACAAAAATGTTCTGTCCTTTCATGCTTGCAAGCTTATTCCTCTTTGGTGAGCTAAGCAGCTGTGCCATGAAATTACTGCCCTCAGGGATGATTAAAAAACATCCAGATCCTGACCGACAATCACTTCACCGCTGTATACGGTCCGGATCTCCCGTAAGAGGTCCTCTTCAGTGCTTCCCCAGAAGAGAATATGGTAGAGGACCACTTTGCCTGGCGCCGTCTTTTTTGCTATTTCGGCCAGTTCCAGGGTGGAGGTATGATGAACGGAATGATAGGCCTTCCAATCGGGAGCTTTGGTCTCATATCCTGCCTGACTGTAGACCTCGTGGACCAGGATATCTGCTCCCCGGGCATATTCCACTACCTTTTGCGAGGGTTTGCAGTCGCCCGATATCACAATAACCCGGTCGGGAGTTGTAAAACGGAATCCCCAGGCATTGGGCCAGGACCCGTGAATTACGGGAAAAGCCTCCACCACAATATTGCTGTCCCTGTAGATTTCTCCCTCCTTGTTAAATTCGTGCCAGTTGACCCGCCAACCTTCATCATTGGCAGGTTCATCCCCATAAACCCGGTATCTGATATCTTCCTGGTAGGCTTCCAGAATATGATCGCTCATGTGCCCGATCCCCACCGGACCATATACTTCCATGGCTTCATCCCTTCCCATCACCCAGGGAGTAAGAATCAGGTCGGCATAGCCGGCAGTATGGTCGGAATGCAGATGGGTAAGAAAAGCAGTTTTCAGTTTATGGGTTTCCAGACCGCTTATTTCTCCCCCGTAGGTGGGACTCATACTTGCGGATCTGCGTATCAAACCGGGACCAAAATCGATGATATAAGGTGTGTCCCTTACAACAAGGGCCAGGGCACAACCCGACTGATCGGGCGAAGGATTGGGATTGCCAGTCCCAAGCAGTACAAGTTTGGTGATTTCCGAATCGGAAAAATCCCTTTGAGCGGTGGCGGGTTGATGGGTCAGCACCATGACCAGGGTGAAAACTGCGCTTAGGTACTTCATTTATTCTTCGATTTTTGATCACATTTTACAATAACTAAGGAATAGTCGATGCCATATTGAATATCTTTTTCCCCGAGCTTTCCTGCTGCGTAGCCGTGTTTTTCGATGACTGCCTGGCAGCGGTTCAGCAGGTCCGGGACCTCTGCGCCGGCATATTCCAGGGGAGAGCGGATCCCTGCTTCATAAAGCACTCTGGCAAAGATGCCTCCCACACCTGTGATCCTGGAGAGATCACAAAGGGTGTATAGCTCTTCAAGGCGATATGCAGGTATGCCAGTATTTGAAGACAAGTCTTCCTGCTGCGCTTTGGACTGAACCTGCTCAAAAAAGTCTTTTGTGTTCCGGATCCCTCTGGATTTCAGTAGTTCAGTATACTCAAAGGGAATCCCGGGAATATCGGACAGGGGGAAGGGTCTGGCCAGGTAGCTTCCTGCTTCCCGCTTCAGCAGGACCAGGTACCCGGCAGAAAGCCCTGAATGAGAAGCATAGTTTTCTATTTTTGACTTTGAAGCCAGGAGGTGGAGTAAATCCCCAAGCGTATGAATACCGGATTTCTTCAGGACATGAAAACGCGCTTTCATCTCCTCCTGAAGCATGATCCTGCCCGGCAAGATCCTTTTTCCTGCAATTAACTCACGGAACTCTTCCAGGCTTAGCAGGGAGGGATCGATGGAATAAGTTTTCATTGAGCGCCGTTTTACATTCCCAGCAACACCAGTTCATAGGGGGAGTCGATGCTTAGCTTACCCTCTTTTACCGTCCCTTGTTTCCCGGAATAATAGTCCTTTAAAACACAGCCCTCTGCAAACAGGCCATTGATATCAATGAGCTTCTTCCCGGCCTTCAGATCCAGTCCGGCCACCACCCGGTCGGCATATCCATCAGCCTCATATACCCTGGAGAAGATATAGGGAGATCTGGAGATCATCTGGTGTATTCCGGCACCTACTGCCGGATGCTCCCTGCGGAACTGTCCCAGTTTTTGATAATGAAGAAGCACTTCCGCAACAGGCACACCATTCCTGACCGAATTGCTTTCAATCTCTTCCCAGTTCATATTTGATCTCATATGGGCATCGCCCTCAGCTCCCGGTACAATTAACTTCCTGCTGCTTTCGTCTCCATAGTAGACCTGGGATGCTCCTGGTGAAAGCAGCAATTTGGTTCCGGCCTCCAGGACTCTTCTGCGTTCCTTGTCAAAGGGCCCTCCATCGTCATGTGAGCTTATATAGTTCAGTACGCTGACCCCCTTTAAGGGACCCTGCAGTTGCTCCGAGTAAGAGCGAAACAATTTCTCATAGGACATTTTTGCACTGTGTTTGAATTCGAAGTTGATCATTGCATCCATGTCATGTGCAAAGAAATCCACCTCGCGATCGCCAAATCCAAACATTCTCCCTCCCGAGATTCCATAGTTATACACTTCACCCACCATATAGAAGTCATTGTTATCCAGCGCCTTGTCGGGATTGGCATTTTTCCAATCTTCAAAAGCCAGCCGGACCTCTTTGCCCAGTTCACTCCAGACTCCCTCTTCCGTATGTTTGGCCGTATCGATCCGGTATCCATCTATGCCGTATTTGCGGACATAGTCGGTGAGCCACTTGATTATATAGAACCTGGGAGCCCTGGGGTAGCCTGTACGTTCAAAAAAGGCATCCAGCTCCTCCATTTCCTGCTCCAGCCTGCCTTCCCTGGCCCACTTCTCAAGAAGGCGGGGCGGAAGTTCCACATCCTGGTTGGATTCGGTGCGGATATCAGGCAGGTTTTTTACCAGGGTGCAGGTGACCGTGCTCTCATAATCCTGGTAGGTGCACTGGGGTTCGGTGCGCACCCATTCTGCGGGCCAGACCGGGTCCTGTTCCGTCACTGGTCCCGTGTGGTTAATGATCACGTCCATTACGATGCGTATGCCATGCGCATGGGCTGTTTCAACCAGTAAGGCCAGGTCCTCTTCGGTTCCGAAATTGGGATCCATGCTGGTCCAGTCGCCCGGCCAGTACCCATGAAAAGCATAGGTGAGTCCGGTTCCCTCATCGGTGCCTCCATGGATCTGTTCAAACCAGGGAGTGGTCCAGATGGCTGTGATCCCCAGACGGTCGAAATAACCTTCTTCGATTTTTTGAATGACCCCCTTGAGGTCCCCTCCCTCAAAACCCCTCATTACCGCAGTTTTACCTGTTCTGTCGAAATTGATATCGTTGGAAGGGTCTCCATTTTTAAAGCGGTCGGTAAGCAGAAAGTAGATGTTGGCATTATCCCAGAGAAAGGGAACTTCCATGGATGCTTCCATGGGGACTCCTTCTGTAGCTTTTTCTCCTGCAGAGGAGCTGCGGCAGGAACCCAAAATGCCGGACAGGGCAAGGCCTGTCACCAGGACCGAAACAAGTGATCGTCTCATTATTCGAGTATTTAGAGTGTTAGATCAAAAGTAATCAAACGGATCCAATCTTCAGAATGATTTTTCCGTCCGACATATGCTCCCTGTAATATGCAATGCCGTCGCCGGCACGATCCAGGGGGTAGCTCCGGTGGATATGTGAGGACAGCTCCTCATCCAAAGCTTTCCTGACCCTGCGGATGAATCTAAGCTTAAAAAGCAGCCCTTTGTTACTCAGCCAGTTTCCCAGCTGGAATCCGACAATCTCTTTCTCCTCTTTGAGCAAAGTGCCCGGGTCCACAAGTAATGGATCCCCTGATAGCCGGGCATAGACAAGGAGGGTAGATCCCGGAGGTGCTGCATCAAGCAGGAGGGCACTCTGGCTTCCGCCAACTGCATCCAGGATCAGGGTGGCCCCCAATTCTTCAGACAGGACTTTTAATTCTGCTGCAAAGCTCTCAGAATTGCTGTTTAGTACGTGGACCGCTCCAAGGGCCTTCAGGGCATCAGCCTGATTGTCTCTTCTTACAATATTTATAAGAGGAATCTGTTTCCTCCTGCACAGGCGTACCAGCATTTTCCCAAGGGAGCTGGCTGCTGCATTATTTACAATGGCCTGGTGCTTTCCCTCCCGGGCCAGCTGCATAAATGCCATGGCTGTCATGGGGTTAACCAGCATCATGGATCCTTGCTCACTGGAGATCTTTGAGGGCAGGGGAGCCACATTCATGGCAGAAGTAAGCATATAATCAGCCCAGCAACCGTCACCACCCTGCAGGGGAGAACAGGCCACCCGCTTTCCCAATCTGAGCCTGGGAAAGAGTCCGCTGCCCGCCGCTACAACCGTGCCACTGCCCTCCAGTCCCGGGGTAAAGGGATAGGAGCGTTCCAGATAACCACCTTCCAGCAGGGCCAGATCGGATGGATTCACGGGTGCGGCATCCATCCTGATCAGTACCTGTCCGGGGCCCGGTTGGGGAAGTGGAATCTGTTCAAATTTCAGCACGCCCCCCGGCTTATGCTGCCTGATGGAGTTCATTTGTTCAGGTAGATGTTTTTCCTTTGAATTCATAGGAAGATTAGATACAAATCGTTTTAATTCATGATTTCACTGATTAAATCCGCAGTCTCATCCACAGTCCGGGCATCAATCCGAATGAGGTGCTCATGAGGAATGCTCCATCTTTCCATTACCTCACCCAGCAGGTTTTCCCTTACACTCCATAGCTGCAGCGGGAGAGGAGCTTTCACTAAATCGTCCAGGACATCTGACCAGCCGGAGCCTTCCAGCTCCATGGGCCCCACCTCGTCTACTACAATTATTTGAGTTTCCCGTCCAAGGCATTCCCTGATCCACTCCCTGCCACAATTGAATGCCGCCGGGTTAAACCAGAATCTTCTGTATTTCATCCAGTCTTTGGTCTCCCGTTGCGAAGCCATTGGAACTTCCTCTCCTGTCCGGATATTAAGCAGTGTGAATTCTGAACGCTTTCCTGCGTCGAATGTACCCGGACACAGAAATCCGCCTGTATTGATTTTTCTGCTTTTCAACAAATCAACCAGTCCTGCTAAAAAGCTGGTTTTTCCAGCATGGACCTTTCCAGTAATCAGGAGAATCTTATGTTGCTCCTTCGTCATCAGGATTTTTGCCTTTACTCATTGTGCTCAGCTTATGTTTTTTAAAGTACGACCGGCCGCCTGTTTAATGATGCCCAGGGCCCGATCCACGTCGCTCTGCTCCACATAGGTCTGCCCGATAATCATCCGCAGGGTAAACAGGCCATTTATCTTTGTATGAGTCAGAAAGAGCTCACCTCCTCTGTTTATTTCTTCCAGGAAGTTTTCATTGAGCCGGTTGAGGGCATCAGTTTCTTCAATGCCTGAAGGCTGCAGCCTGAAACAGGTGAAGTTCAGGAAGGGTTCCAGTGGAAAATGCAAACTCTCCACCTCTTCCAAGGCCATAGAGAAGTCTTTGTTCATCCGGATATGTGCCCGGAGTTTTTCCCGGATCCCTTCCAGTCCGAAACTCCTGATAACAAACCAGAGTTTCAGTGCCCTGAACCTCCTGCCCAATGGGACCCCCCAGTCCCTGTAATCGTTAACAGCTCCCCGGGTTTTGGTTTTTAGATATTCGGGCAGAATCTCAAAGGTTTTGATCAGGAGGCCGGCATCTTTCACCAGGTAGACCGAACAGTCGAAATTGGTAAACATCCATTTGTGTGGATTAAATACAAAACTGTCGGCTCCTTCAATGCCTTTGATCATCCATCTGTATTCCGGAAGCAGGAGGGCTGTGCCTGCGAAGGCCGCATCCACATGCAACCAGATCCCGTATTCTTTGCAAACTTTTGATATGTCCTCCAGCGGATCCACTGCCACGGTGCCCGTAGTGCCAATGGCTGCCACCACAGCACAGGGTTTAAGTCCCGCCTCAAGGTCCTCTTTAATCCTGGTTTCAAGCTCGGCAACATCCATTCGCATCTGGCTGTCTACGCTTATCTTCACCAGGTTCCTCCTGCCCATGCCGCATACTCCCATGCCCTTTTCAATGGAAGAGTGTGTCTCCTGTGAGCAGTATACTCGAAGGCCCGCTTGTACCCCTTCTTCATTGGAACGGAATCCGCTGGCCACTTCGCGTGCAGTTATCAGGGAAACCAGCGAAGCGGAGGAGGCGCTGTCCTGTATCACCCCTTCGAAGTTGGCAGGAATTCCCATGGCATCCCGCAGCCATTCCATCATCCGCTGCTCCAGTTCAGCGGCTGCCGGAGAGGTATCCCAGATCATGCACTGAGCCCCCATGGCCGAGGTCAGGGATTCGGCCAGAATGGATTCCACCGAGGAGTTTGCAGGAAAATAGGCATGGAACCCGGGGTGCTGCCAGTTGGTCATTCCGGGCAGAATGATCCTGTCCAGATCCTCCATGATCTTATCCATGGACTCCGAATGTAGAGGAGCCTCTTCAGGAATGGCATTGTAGATCTCGCCCGGTTGTACCCTGGCCTTTACCGGTAAGGATTTAATATTATTAAGGTAGTGGTCGATCCAGTCCACCACCGTACCGGCCTTATTCTTAAAATCTTTCGGACTCAGCATGGCAGTTATTATATGAAGTAGCGGATTGATTTTACAATCATATCCACGGCAAAGTAAGCAAAAGCAAGAGCAAATATCTTGAAAAGCACCGGAATAACTTTTGGTCGCGACAGGGCTTTTCGAAAGCGTGAAAACAAAAAGGCCACCAGTAAGGTGGAAAGCAGCCAGCCCAGCTGGACCAGGCCCATAAAGAGGTACTCACCCAGGTAAACCGTGTCACTTAAGAGGATCGCTTTTGGAATACAGATGGTGATCCAGTAGGTCCAGAGGACCCCGTTTGAAAGAATCATCAACACTACCTTCCAGAGTCCGAATTGCACCTTTTCGCCGCTGTCAAGGCTTCGTACCTTCCAGATGGAAATGGCAATCCATATCAGTATAAGGGCACCGGCCAGGGACAGGCCCCTGAAAAAGGACTCGTTAAAACCGAGGGAACCGAGCACCAGCAGGCTTATGAGGGCTACGATGGTTTCTGTGACCAGGGCAATAACAATGATTCGCAGGCTTTTCAGGAAACCCGACTGCAGGATTTCAGTAAAAACGGCAGTGATGACCGGGCCTGGAATAACCCCTCCGATCAATCCAAGCATTAATGCAATTACAAGCTCATGAATCATGCAGAATCCTTTCTCTCCAGCGAAAATAGATAAAACGTATCGAATTTGTATCTTGGAGTTTCAAATTTCCAAGCAACACTAATTGTAATTCCATGAAAAAAGCACTTGTATTTATAATGGCCCTTATGGCCGTACAACTTGTATCCGCTCAGGTGAGTGCCCGCCTGATGCGTTATTCCGATGTTTCGGACAAACAGATAGCCTTTGTTTACGGGGGTGATATCTGGATCATGCCTAAAGCAGGGGGAACAGCATCTCAGCTCACCCATTCTCTGGGAGAGGAGTCCTGGCCAAGGTTTTCACCCGATGGAACAGAATTAGCCTTCTCAGCCTCCTACAATGGCAATATGGATCTTTTCGTGATGCCTGTGAGCGGCGGCGTACCCACCCGGGTAAGTTACAACTCCTTTGACGACCGGATGGTGGAATGGCACCCCGATGGCAAACGCCTTCTTTTTGCCTCCAAACGAGAGAGTGGCAGACAGTCCTATTCACAGTTTTACCTGGTGGACAAAAGCGGTGGAATGCCGGAAAAATTAAGCATCCCCTACGGGGAACTGGCCAGCTTTTCACCGGACGGAAACAGCCTTGCCTATATTACAAAGATTACTGAAAACTATCCTTTTAAACGCTACAGGGGTGGACTGACGTCTGACATCCTGCTTTTTGACCTGCAGGGAAATCAGGCTGAAAATCTGACCAACAGTCCTGCCATTGATGGCAAACCGGCCTGGGTCGGAGAGCAGCTGTATTATCTGTCCGATGCGGGTGAGAACATGCGTCTCAATGTATGGCACTATGATCTTGAAGAAAAGAAGGGAACGCAAGTGACTTTTTTTAAGGATTTTGATATTTCATCACTTTCTGCAAGCAACAAGGAGTTGATTTTTGAAGCGGGAGGGAGCCTTTACCTGATGGATGCCGGGTCGGATGATTATCAGGAGGTGGATGTAAGTGTGGCAAGTGATCTGTCACTGGAAATGGCCCGGACCGTGAAAGTCGGGGAGGGTATCAGGAACATGTCTGCTTCACCGGAAGGAAAAAGAATCTTGTTCGAAGCCCGGGGTGAGATTTTCAATGTGCCTGTGAAGGAAGGCTATGTATTGAATCTGACGCACTCCAGCGGGGCTTTTGACATGCTGCCTGCCTGGTCGCCCGACGGAAAAAGTATTGCTTACTGGAGCGACCGCTCCGGCGAGTACGAACTCTATTTGCAGGATCCCGGCATGGAGAAAGATCCGGTGCAGCTGACCAGCAGGGGCAAAGGATTCGGATACCAGCCTTACTGGTCGCCCGATAGCAAAAAGATTGCCCTTATCGACGAAAGCAATGACATCTCCATTATTGATGTGGAGAGCAAGACGATCCTTGTGGCCGGTAATTACCGATGGAACCTGGGTCATGGCAGCAGGTTCGGATATACAATCAGCTGGTCGCCCGATTCCAAATGGATTACATTTAGCGAAGGCATGGATAATTCACACAACGCAGTTTACCTGTACAATGTTGACAGCCAGCAGAAAATGCAGGTAAGCGGGGGATTCTATGATGATTCCAATCCGGTATTCAGCGTGGATGGCAAATATCTTTTTTTCCTGACTGATCGCAGCATGCAGCCCGTATTCTCTGATATGGATGATGGCACCTGGGTATATCCCAATGCCACCCAGGTGGCAGCGGTTGCTCTGACTTCTGAAGTCCCGTCCCTGCTTTCCGCAAAAAATGATGCAATGAAGAAAGAGGAGAAAAGTGATGAGAAGAAAGATGAAGGAGCACCGGAGAAGAAGAATAAGGGAAAAGAGAAGGAGGGAGATGAAAAGAAGGAAGATGGTGAGAAGAAGATTGAAGTGAAAATTGAAGCCGCAGGGCTGGAGTCCAGGGTGGAAATACTGCCTCCCAAGGCAGGGAACCTGAGCGGACTGGCCTCCTTTGAAGGAAAGCTGGTGTTCCTTCGCTATCCCAATAGCGGATCGGGCTCCCGGGAGGCATCACTGGCTTATTATGACCTGGAAGAGCGTGAGGAAAAGACCATCATGTCCGGAGTGCAGCGCGCCAAAGCAACAGCCGACGGAAAAATGATCCTGGTACGTGCCGGTGGAAAATATGGAGTGATCAAGGCAGCAGAAAAGCAGAAGGTGGACAAGCCCATTCCCACCGGAGATCTGGCCATGGAACTGGTGCCAAAAGAGGAATGGCGACAGATTTTCAATGACACCTGGCGCCGCTACCGCGACTTTTTTTACGACCCGCAGATGCATGGACTGGATTGGGATGCCATGCGGATCCAGTACGGGGATCTGGTTGAAGATGCGCGTTCCAGGTGGGACCTGAGCTTTATCAGTTCCAACCTGCTTGCAGAACTCAGTGCCGGACATACCTATACATACGGGAGTGGCCCGGATCAGGTGAAACGCATCGGAACAGGTTTTCTGGGAATCGATTGGGAGCTTACTGAAAGCGGGTATCGCATAAAGCGGATAGTGAAGCCCGCAGCCTGGGATACGCAGGTGCGTTCTCCTTTTGACAGATCCGGGACCAAGATCAAAGAGGGCCACTACATCCATGCGGTAAACGGGATTCCACTTGATCCCTCCAGGGATCCATATGCCGCCTTTGAAGGCCTGGCAGGCAAAACAGTATCCCTGAGCACGAGTGCTTCAGGCGATAGGCAGGAGGCGCTTCAAACTGTGATTAAATGTCTGAGCCAGCGGGAAGAAGTCAATCTTCGTTACCTGGAGTGGATAGAGACCAACCGAAAGCGTGTTGAAAAACTTTCGGACGGAAAGCTGGGCTATATCTATATGTCAAATACAGCCTACAATGGAACGCTTGAGCTTGTTCAGATGTTTTATGGTCAACTGGACAAGGATGGTTTTATTATTGATGAACGCTTTAATGGTGGAGGTTCTCTGGCCGACCGCTTCCTGGAGTTGCTTCAGCGCCCGGTGGTTTACAATCTGCATTGGCGACACGGAAAGGACCACACCCACCCCGTAAAGACCAATACCGGTCCCATGGGCATGTTAATCAACGGATGGGCAGGTTCCGGAGGGGACGGACTTCCCTGGGCCTTCCAGGAGCTGAAGGCAGGACCTATCGTCGGTGAGCGTACGCTGGGAATCCTTGTGGGGCCTGCAACCGGACATCAGCTTATTGATGGAGGAGGGATCACGGTACCCGGTGCCAGGCTGTACGATAACGATGGCCACTGGTTCTGGGAGGGCGAAGGTGTTGCGCCCGATATTGAAGTGTGGGACGATCCCAACATCCTGATGCAGGATCGCGATCCACAGCTGGAACGGGTCGTCGAAGAGGTGGTAAAGCTTCTGGAAACCCAGAGTCCCGAAATGACACCTGCTCCTGAAAGAGAGGACCGTACCGCCGGGGACCTTAAATCGATCTACTAAGTATATAAACCATCTCAGCTGGACATTGGCACCCCTGAAGTTAGGTACACACCTGAGGAAGCCTTTGCCAGCCGCAGGCTGGGAGCAGCGACGAAGGTGTGTACCTAACGAAGTAAGGAAGCCTTTGCCACCGCAGGCTGGGAGCAGCGACGAAGGTGTGTACCTAACGAAGTAAGGAAGTCTTTGCCAGCCGCAGGCTGGGAGCAGCGACGAAGGTGTGTACCTAACGAAGTAAGGAAGCCTTTGCCAGCCGCAGGCTGGGAGCAGCGACGAAGGTGTGTACCTAACGAAAGAGAGGCCGTCTGGTTGAGACGGCCTCCTGGAGTAGTTTGGAGTTGGTAGTTTAGAGTCTTATGCTAACTCCAAGCGTGAAGTATAAATGCTGGGACCCGGTTGGATTCGTGCAGCAAATGATTCATACCTTTAAATTAATATCTTTTTGCAGCTTTCCGAATCTATTGTCAGAAAAGTTTTCCCCATAAAATTCACTGTATAATAATTTCTATCTTTATCCCTATCCAAAAAGAATCATGATGAATATTGAAAAGCAGTTGTTTGGGACAACACCTGAAGGGAAAGAGGTATTCAAGTATACCCTCAGGAACCACAAGGGAATGGAAGTGGATATCATAAGCTACGGAGCCATTATTACTGCCATCAGGGTTCCGGACAAAAATCATGAGCCGGGCGATGTGGTGCTGGGTTTTGATACCCTGGAGGAGTACCTGGGCGATCATCCCTACTTTGGGGCCATGGTGGGAAGGGTTTGCAACCGGGTAGGTAAATCCAGGTTTGAGCTGGAGGGAAGAATTTACCATATTACAGCCAACGAGGGAGCCAATCAGCTCCATGGTGGCAATAAGGGATTTGATAAACAGGTATGGACCACCTACAGCCAGAAAACACCCGACCAGGTCTCTCTGATCCTGGGTTACGAGAGCGCAGACGGAGAAGAAGGATACCCCGGAGCACTTCTGGTGGAGGTGGAGTATTCCCTGAATGATAAAAATGAACTGGGCATCACTTGTCGGGCAAAAACCGACAAAGCCACCCATGTTAACCTGACCAACCACAGCTATTTCAACCTGAACTCTTGTGAGGGGACCGTTCACCGCCATGAACTGATGATAGCATCCGATCGCATTACGGAACTGGATGGTGAGAGCATTCCAACGGGTAAGATCCTCCAGGTCGAATCTACTCCCTATGATTTCAGGCTCCCCACTGAAATAGGTGAACGGATCCAAAAGATTGAGCCGGGTTACGACATCAACTACGTGTTGGATATGAAGTCCAGGGAACTTACACGGGTGGCTGCGGTGCACGACCCGGTGTCGGGCCGGTCCATGGAGGTGCTGACCACCCTGCCTGGCATCCAGCTTTATACTTCCAACCATGTGAATGGCATTAAAGGAAAGGGGGGACAGGTCTATGAAAAACATAGTGCTGTGTGCCTGGAGACCCAGTATTTCCCGGATAGTCCCAATCAACCCCAGTTTCCATCAACCGTATTGTTGCCGGGTGATGAGTACTCGGCTGTTACCATTTACCGATTCAGCTCCTAGATGTCCAGGATTCTGACCACACTGCTTATCCTAGCCTTATTTATGGGGGCAAAGTCGCAGGTATACCACTCCTGTCCGGCACACCTGCCTTCAGGGGATGCTTACAAGAATCCGCTTTATGAAAAATGGCTCTCTGCCTATGATGTGAAGCATTACCTCCTGAGCCTGGACGTCTCCAATACGAATACCCGGATTGCAGGCACGGCCGAAGTGCTTGTGGAAGCCAAGCGGGAAATGGACACCCTGGTTCTGGAGCTGCAGGACGGACTGGATGTCAGTGGCATCATGTATAGTGATGATCTGGCCGATTCGAACTATCCACTTGAAAATACCCTTGACTATAAGCATCAGAATGATGCCATATTCATTCAGCTCGACCGGGTCCGTCAGCCGGGGGAGTTATTCAGACTAAAGATTGATTACGAGGGAGATGCAGGACGAGGACGAGGCTTTTTTGCCGGCATCTCTAACAGAAGGGATGACGATTATGGCTTTGATGTGACTTACACGCTGTCGGAGCCACACAACGCGAGAGACTGGTTTCCGGTGAAACAGGTACTGGAAGATAAAATCGATTCGCTTACTTTCAGGCTGATTTGTGATAAGGACCTGCTTGCCGGATCCAACGGTCTGCTTGTAAAGGTGGAGGAGGAGGGAGGGAAGCATGTGCTGACCTGGAAAACCTCGTATCCCATGGCCTACTACCTGCTATCCTTTGCAGTGGCCGAATACATGGACTACTCTTTCTATGCGCCCCTCTCCGGAGAAGGTGATTCGGTACTTGTGCAAAACTATCTTTATAATACAGAGGATGTGTTGACCGACTGGCAGGATCAGATTGACAAAACCGGACCCATGATTACCCTGTTTTCAAAGCTTCTCACAGATTATCCCTTTGCAGAAGAGAAATACGGACACGCAATGGCCCCCATGGGAGGAGGGATGGAGCACCAGACCATGACCAGCATCCACAACTTCAGATTTACCCTTGTGGCCCATGAACTGGCCCACCAGTGGTTTGGAGACTATATTACCTGTGGGAACTGGCAGGATATCTGGATTAACGAAGGCTTTGCGTCTTATATGGAATATGTGGCCACCGAATACCTCAGGGATCAGGAAGCTGCAGACGACTGGATGGAACATGCCATGTCCATTGCCCTTGGGGAAACTGAGGGTTCGGTTTACGTTCCGGCTGAAGATGTGGAAGATGTGTACCGGCTCTTCAGTTATGCACTCAGTTATAAAAAGGGAGCTGTCCTGCTTCATATGATCAGGTTCGTCCTGGACGATGATGCACTCTTTTTCGAAGTGCTCAGAAGCTATCTGGACCGTTATCAGAACGGACTGGCCACCGGGGCAGATTTCCAGGCCATCCTGGAGGAAGTAAGCGGTAAGGACTTTTCCTGTTTCTTCCAGCAGTGGTATTATGGGGAAGGTTATCCCATTTTTAAACTTTTCTGGGAACAGCAGGGAGACAGCCTGATGCTTACCAGCGAACAAACAGGCAGTGCTCCTGATGTGACTGCTCTTTTCCAGCTACCCTTCGAACTTGATATTATACTGAGCGGCGGTGAGAAGCAACGGGTACGACTTGAGCAGGAAAGCAGTGAGGACCAGTTTGTAGTAGTCGTTGATGGCCTGGTGGAAGGGATTGTTTTCGATCCCGACATGCATCTGCTGAAGACTGCCACCGTGAGTCAAAAGCAGCCCGAGGGTGAGCCCTTTCGATATGGCCCCAATCCGGTGACCAATGAACTTGTAATTCAGTTTCCAAATACTGCAGTAATTGATGAGGTGCGTATCACCAGTTTTTCGGGACAGGAGATATTTAAAGTCACCGGTGCAGGGAATCCACTTACACTGGACCTTTCCAACTTTGCCGACGGAGCATATTTACTTGAATTAAGCAGCGCATCGGAGACTTACATTCAGCGGATCGTGAAGGTCTCCGAGAATTAGATTCTCATTAAACTGATAGTGCAGCTATCTGTTGCCAGATGCTTCTGTCCACCGGTATCCCCTCTTTCAAATTCCTGGCCCGGGTTTGGGAACTGCGTTCTCCAGGATAGTAGGTTTTATCACCGGGACGCATGGATTCTACCTGATGGGTGTAATCGATGATCTCCCTGAGTAGTCTTTGCTGCAATTCCTTATCATTAAAAACTCCGGGAAACAAACAGAGATATACCTGGGAAATCCCGGTTTCAAAGCCTTTGGAGCTTATTTTATATGTTGAATCTCCGGCAGACAATATGGTGGCCAGCATATCCAGGATCATGGACAGCGCGGAACCCTTCCAGTAGCCAATGGGTAATCCACGTTCTTTTTTCAGGATTTTTTCGGGATCCTTGGAAAGTTCATCGTTCTCATCCCAGCCTCCTGGATAGGGCAGCTTTTCTCCTCTTAGTTTATAGTCATTGATTTTCCCGAAGGCAAACTGGGAAATTGCCATATCCAGTATGATATGTTCCCGTTCCCCGGGTATGGAAATAACAAGGGGATTGTTTCCAATTCGGCTGTCTTTGCCGCCCCAGGGGGGCATATTCGGCTGCGTATTTGTAAACAGGATCGAAATGCATCCGGCTTCTGCTGCCTGCCTGCCATAGGTGCCACCCCGCATCCAGTGATTTGTATTGCGTAAGGCCACCAATCCCATCCCGTGAAGCTTAGCCAGGTCGATGGCCCTTTTTGTGCACTTTGTTGCATTGATAATGCCGGGTCCAAACTGTCCATCCCACCGCTCCATGCTGCCGAAAGCATCCAGTTTTTCCGCTTCAGCATCAATTCTTATAACACCTTTTTGAACATATTCTATGAAGAGCGGTATGCGGTTTATCCCATGGGAATTGACACCCACCAGGGTGCTTTCAGTGAATACTCCGGCCAGCAGCTTTGCTTTCCGGTCGCTGAATTCATATTTAACAAACAGCTTGTAAAGTGCATCCCGCAATTGATCGGGAGAAACTCTAATGGTATTATCCTTCATTTCTTAGGCTTTCGAAATCTCTTGCTAAGATAATATCTTATCCCTACCTTCCACTAGCTATAAAGCTAGGTTTGCCACGGTGTTAAGGCATATACATTCAAATATCATGAGTAAGGAAAATAGTTCAATACACGAATTCGACCTCAATTTAATCAGCGAGTATTATTCAAGCGTGGACCGACAGGGGCCCGGTAGCCCCGAAATCACTTTAAAAGCTTTGAGTTTTGTAGAGAATCTCACAGATGAGTCCCGTATAATCGACATTGGATGCGGAACAGGAGGCCAGACGATGGTGCTGGGACAGCATGCACCGGGACATATCACCGGGATCGATTTGTTTCCCAGGTTTATAAACATATTCAACTCCAATGCCCGTAAACTGAAGCTACAAAATAAAGTACATGGGAAGGTTGGCTCCATGGATCAGCTCTCTTTTCAAAGGGAAGAATTAGACCTGATCTGGTCGGAAGGAGCCATCTACAACATTGGTTTTGAGCGGGGTTTGAAGGAGTGGCGGGAGTTTCTGAAAATGGGTGCTTATATAGCTGTTTCAGAAGCATCCTGGTTTACCGAAGAAAGACCAGAGGAGATAGAAGAGTTCTGGGCCGATGCCTATCCCGGAATAGATACCATTCCCAGCAAAGTAGCGCAGATGCAAAAAGCCGGATACATGCCTGTGGCATCCTTTATACTTCCAGAGAGCTGTTGGACAGATCATTTTTATGCCCCGCAGGTCTCAGCTCAGGAAGTCTTTCTGAAAACTCATGCAGGAAATAAGGCTGCTGAAGATTTCATTGAAAACCAACGGCACGAAACGCAACTGTATTTCAAGTACAAAGCCTATTATGGCTATGTATTCTATATCGGAAAGAAGATCTGAATTCTCTTATGTTTTCGCACTAGTCGATTTTAAACTCCTTGGGAGGGGTGGCTCCCTGGAGGTGCTGTACAAAGTAATCCCAGCGTCTGCGCATGATATACGATCCATCCCTGCCATAACCATGCCGGGCGTTGGGAAGCAGCAGGAAATCAAAATCTTTGTTGGCTTTGATCAAGGCATCTGCTACCAGGTAAGAATTATAGGGGGGGACATTGTCATCCATTCCACCATGGATGATCATTAATTTCCCCTTCAGGTTCTTCGCATGGGTCTGGTTGGCCTGATGCTCGTAGTTGCTAACACCATCTGCATCCATGACCTCCAGGCCAATATAGCGTTCGCCCCAGTCGTCTTCATAATTCCTGTTATCATGATTGCCCGATTCTGAGATCCCCACCTTGAAAAAATCGGGATACTTGAACATGGCTGCCGCGGTGGCATATCCTCCTCCGGAATGCCCCCAGATGCCTACACGGTCCAGGTCCATGTAGCCGGTTTTTTCGGCCAGTTGTTTCAGACCGGAAACCTGATCCGGCAGGGTGTTTTCTCCCATATCGCCATAGCAGGCATCATGAAAGGATTTGCTTCGTCCCGGATTGCAGCTTCCTTCCAGGGCCACTACCACAAAGCCCAGCTCAGCCAGGGCCTGGTGATCGCCCCGCGCAGACCTGAAACCCCATCCACGTACGCTACCTCCCTGGGGGCCAGGATAAATGTAAAGGACCACAGGATACTTCTTTCCACTTTCCATCTTGCTGGGCGTATGCATCACACCATAAAGGTCCCAGCGGTCATCGGCAGACCTGACCATGAAAGGAGTAGGTGCTTTCCATCCGGTGGCCTCAAGCCGGGAGATATCAGTCTTTTCCAGCAGGCTTATCAATTCTCCCTGAATGTTCCTTACTTCATAAACCGGAGGCACATCTGGCTGGGAATAGGTATCGGTGAAATACTGGCCATCGGGGGAGAAGCTGATGCTGTGATTGCCCAATTCAGGGCTCAGGAGTTGCAGATTCTCACCACTGAAATCCACTCTGTAGAGGTATTGATAATAGGGATTTCCTTCCTCTTTACCGCTGGCGATAAAATAGATGACCCTGTTTTCCAGGTCGGTCTTCACCACGCGCAGCACCACGAAATCACCCTGGGTAATGGGATGTTTCAGGCTTCCTGTTTCGGCATCGTAGAGATAGAGATGTCCCCAGTCGCTTCGTTCCGAATACCAGATAATCTCTTTGGTGGCGGAAAGGTATTTCCAGTTGATGCTTCCCTGTCCCGATTCAAATTGTGTTTCCACGATCTCCTGGAAAATATCCCTGACCTCACCGGTTTTACAGTCAGCCCGGCGCACATGGGCCTCTTTGTGGTCCCGGCTGGTGGACACAAATACCAGGTGATTGCTGTCTTCGCTCCAGGATATATCATCCAGTCCCCCCTCGCAGCTTATGTCGTCGCAGAGGGTTCCCCTGCGGGCATCCGGAGCCAGCTTCAGACGGGTGATACGGGGCTCTTCGCTGCTAATATCTATGATCACGCGATGTATCCGGATAATGTCCTCATCACCGGGCAGGGGATACTTCCATTCCATGAGCTCCGGGGCACCCACTGTCGTTTTCACAAGATACATATTGCTCACATGCCGTTGGTCCTGCTGGAATGTTGCGATTTTTTTAGAATCGGGCGACCAGCTGAGTATGGCTCGATTGCTGTGCTTCCATCCGGCATTGTCGGTGGCATAACCAAAATCCTTGATCCCGTCGGTGGTCAGGGCCCGTTCCTCTCCGCTTTCCACTTCACGGAGCCAGAGGTTCCAGTCCTTGATGAAAGCTTCGTATTTTCCATCGGGCGATTTTGCAGTTCTGCGTGAGCGCCTCCCCGTGGTCTCCGGTTCCACCTTGCCCTTTTCAAACAGCTCCGATCTGGAGCTGGCAGTACGTACTTTGCCTTTCGCGGGATCAAGCAGCTTATAAAGGGTTTCACCATCCATCTCCGATTTGTACCATAGCTTGCCATCAGCTGTCCATTGGGGCCGGATGGAATTGTCGATAAGTTTATTCACACTGCTGCCAAGCATGGTGGTCGCATGCTGGTAGTCGGCTTCTGTAAGCATTTTGTGCTCCTGAGCGTAAGATACAGTTCCCAGCAGGAAAAACAGGGACAGGAAACAGGAAGTAAATCTCGCTTTCATCATTATCGTATAAGGTTTAATAAGTCTCGCTCAAGATAGTGAGTTGAGAGCGATTTTCAATATTATTTGTTACTTTGAGAGGTCCTAAATCTGCTAATCATGAAATTGAATATCCTGACAACAATTGGCCTTGCTTTCTTACTCTTTTCCTGCGACGGGAATCGTCTGCCCTATAAAAATACCAAACTTGATTTTGAAACCAGGGCGGCCGACCTGGTCTCCCGGATGACCCTGGAGGAGAAAGTGAGTCAGCTCACCCACTATGCCGATGCCGTGGAACACCTGGGTATCCCGGAGTACAACTGGTGGAACGAATGCCTGCACGGGGTAGCCCGCTCGGGTAAGGCAACCGTCTTCCCCCAGGCCATCGGGATGGCGGCCACCTTCGACCGGGAGATCATGTTTCGTATGGCCGACATTACTTCCACCGAGGCCAGGGCCAAATACCACGATTATTTTTCCAGGGGGAAACACGGGATGTACCAGGGACTTACCTTCTGGTCGCCCAATATCAATATCTTCAGAGATCCCCGGTGGGGAAGGGGGCATGAGACCTACGGAGAAGATCCCTACCTGAGCGGAGAAATGGGGGTCCAGTTCATAAAAGGATTACAGGGCGATGACCCACGCTACCTGAAAACAGTGGCCACCTCCAAACATTATATTGTACACAGCGGCCCGGAACCCTCACGGCATGAATTTGATGCTGTGGTGAGTGAACGGGATTTCAGGGATACCTATCTGCCTGCATTTAAAAAAACAGTGGAGAAGGGGCATGCCTACTCCGTAATGTGTGCCTACAACCGCTACATGGGGGAACCCTGTTGCGGAAGTGCTTCCTTGCAGGAGGAGCTTTTGCGGGGCGAACTGGGTTTCCAGGGATATATTGTCTCCGATTGTGGAGCCATCAATGATTTTCACTCGGGCCACAAAGTAGTGAGCAACAGGGAGGAAGCAGCTGCGTTGGGAGTGCTCTCCGGTACGGACCTGAATTGTGGAAACCAGTATGAAGGATTGGTAGAGGCCGTAAAGCAGGGACTGATCTCTGAAGAAGAGATTGATGTGGTGGTGAACAGGCTGATGCTGGCACGGATGAAGCTGGGAATGTTCGATCCCGATGCGATGGTTCCCTGGTCGGCCTACCCGGTGGATACACTTGCTGCAGAACCCCATGGGGAGGTGGCCCGTGAGATGGCCCGCAAGTCCATGGTCCTTCTGAAAAACGAGGGGAATACCCTGCCCATAAGCAAGGACGTGAAGCGAGTGGCGGTTATTGGTCCCAATGCCAACAATGTGGATGTGCAGTTTGGTAATTACAACGGAACCCCGGTGGCACCGGTAAGCGTATTGGATGGGATCAGGGCCAAACTGGGGCCGGATGCCGAAGTGCGTTATGCACAAGGCAGTCCGCATCACAGTGGCTTGCCCTACCTGAGTGCCATTCCGCCGGAGGTCCTGTTTACCAGCTCTGAGATGGATGAACAGGGTTTGAGCGCTTCTTTCTTTCCCAATCTTACAGCAGAAGGAGCTCCGGTTCTTCAACGAACCGATCCAAATATTGATTTCTACTGGTGGGATGGGGAGCCACCGGTGGAAGGACTCACCGATGATAATTATTCGGTGGAGTGGAGCGGCTACCTGGTTCCCCGAAAAAGTGGCACCCATGCCATAGGAGTCAACGGGAAATACTTTCAGCTTATTTTTGAAGGTGAAACTCTCATTAAGCATCACAATATTCACCATCCCAATAAGGTATACAGGAATGTGGAGCTGGTGGCCGGAAAGACCTATGAGATCAAGGTAAGCATGCAGGACGAGCACGGCGATTCCAATTGCATACTCCACTGGGAAGAACCGGGACTGCCTCTTGCCTGGGAAGCTGTGCAGGCAGCCAGGTGGGCCGATCATGTGGTTCTGGTTATGGGACTTACTGCCCGGCTGGAAGGAGAGGAAATGCGGGGACTGGAACTGGAAGGATTTGATGCCGGGGACCGTACTTCCCTGGATCTTCCGGCTGTTCAACGAAGTCTGATCCGGCAGATCGCTGCAAGCGGGAAGCCGGTAAGCCTGGTTCTGATGACCGGTTCGGCAGTATCCATCACCAGGGAGCAGGCGATGGTTCCGGCCATCTTACAGGCCTGGTATGGAGGGGAGGCAGCAGGCGAAGCTGTGGCTGATGTGCTGTTCGGGGACTATAACCCGGCGGGAAGGCTGCCCCTGACTTTCTATAACTCGGTGGACGATCTGCCTCCTTTTGAGAATTATGATATGCAGGGGAGAACCTACCGTTATTTTGAGGGGGATGTATTATACCCCTTTGGCTACGGTCTGAGCTATACCACCTTTGCTTATGACAACCTGATACTTGAGAAGAATGAGATTGGCAGAGATGAAGGCCTAACTGTAAGCGTAGACATTAGCAATACGGGCGACCTGGATGGAGAAGAGGTGGTGCAGCTCTATATTCATGACCTGGAATCGGACGAAATCCGCCCACTGAAAGATCTCCGGGGATTTGAAAGGGTAGCTCTGAAGGCAGGGCAAAGCATTGTGGTAAGTATGGATCTCGGACCGGATGAACTGGCCTATTACGATCGAAGCGCTGGCGAATACCTGGTAGAACCCGGAAGGTACGAGATTCTGGTTGGACCGTCTTCGTCCTCAGAAAAACTATTGAAAACAGAGCTGCTGGTCAGATAGTCCAATCAAACAATCTCTTTGGATCCGTCTCCGATCTCGGCCACGTAAAAATCAGCTTTAAGTCCGGTCCGTTCCTTATACCGTGATCCGACTTCGCGGATAAAGGTTTCAACATCATCTTCCCGGACGATGCTTACGGTGCATCCGCCAAAGCCGGCACCGGTCATCCTTGAACCAATGGTGCCCTCTAATTTTCGTGCTTCCTCCACCAGGGTATCCAGCTCAATTCCGGTTACCTCATAGTCGTCACGAAGCGAATCATGTGACTCATTCATCAAGCGGCCAAAGGAGCTAAGCTTACCCTCGTTGAGGGCCTCAATGGCACTCAGAGTCCGGTTGTTTTCGGTAATGACATGACGCGCTCTTCTACGCTCAGTTTCGTCGGATATCAGGTGGGATAGTTCATTGAATTCATCCAGGTTTAAATCGCTCAAATGCTTGATCTTTTTGCCGCTGCGAAGGGCCTCGGCAGCTGCTTCACATTGCGCCCTTCGCTCATTGTATTTTGAGTCGGCCAGACCTCTTCTTTTATTGGTGTTGGCAATGATGATTTTCATTCCCTCCAGCTTCAATGGGACCCTCTCGTAATCAAGGGTGTCGCAATTAAGAAACAGGGCATGATCCCTGGCCCCCATACCCGATGCAAACTGGTCCATGATGCCACAGTTCACGCCCACGAAAAGGTTCTCAGCATTTTGTGAGGTTTTCACCAGGTCCATCCGTTCCATACCAAAGTCAAAAATCTCGTTCATTGCAAAGGCAGTAACCATCTCTATGGAAGCCGATGAAGAGAGTCCGGCACCATTGGGGATGTCGCCCGAATAAAGCAGATCCACTCCCTCTATTTCTTTGGCTTGTTTACGGAATTCATTCAATACACCCACGGGGTAATTAAACCATGATTTACCATCCTTCTCAAAGGGCTCATCCAGTTCTACTTCACCGCGGTGATCGAAATTGGTGGTGGCAAAACGGACCAGCCGTTTCTTGTTTTCTCTTACCGCCAGGTAGGTTCCAAAAGATAGCGCACATGGAAAAACATAACCCCCATTGTAGTCTGTATGTTCCCCGATCAGGTTGACTCTGCCCGGTGAAAAGAAGATACGAATCTCATTTTCACCCGCTCCGTATAGACTGAGAAAAGTTTCTTTTAACTGCTCCGTATTCATATCCTTGTCCTTTTTGAATAGCTAAAAGTAGAAAAAAAATCTAATCCATAATGAAGCATTTTTACTACTTTAGGGACCTGTGCTAAAAGACACGCCATACCGGAGAATTCTCGTTTATTCAGGGATTGTTGTTGTTGCAGCTATGTTCCTGCTCCCTGTACTGGGATCGGTTCATCTCTTTGATTCCGACGAAACTAATTATGCAGAAAGTGCAAGGGAGATGATTGTGACAGGTGATTACCTAAGCGTACAGATTGATTTCGAGCCTTTCCCTGAAAAGCCGCCCCTGTTTTTCTGGCTCCAGGTGCTTTCGATGAAAGTATTCGGAATTAATGAGTTTGCAGCCAGATTTCCCAATGTCATTTGCGGGATTATCTCCCTGATGATCCTGTACTTCCTTGGACAGAAAATATATGGACATCGCTTTGGCCTCTTATGGATCCTTTCCTATGGCGCTGCCATTCTGCCTGTCTTTTTTTTCCGCTCGGGAATCATCGACCCCTGGTTCAACCTTTTTATTTTTATTGGTTTCGCATTGTTCATTTTTTACCTTGATCCCGAAAAGAAGCATGTCAGGCTAAGGAACCTGCTTCTCTCAGCACTCTTTCTTGGTCTTGCAGTGATGACCAAGGGGCCGGTGGCCATGCTGATCTTCCTGCTCTGTTTTCTGCTGTTTCTGAGCCTGAGACGATTCAGAATGTCCACAAGCCTCAGCCACGTACTCCTCTTCGTTTTAGTCCTTGCTATTGTTGGTGGCAGCTGGTTTGTTTTCCAGGCTGCCAGTGGAAATTCGGGCATTATCCGTGAATTTATCTCTTATCAGATGAAATTGCTTTCATCAGATAGTAATGTGCATGATGGATTCTTCGGCTACCATCTCGTCGTATTGCTGATGGGAGTGTTCCCTGCCTCTGTGATTGCAATGAAAAGTATTACCAAGAAAGGGGAAGATCGCGAACTGCAGCGCTTGTTCAGGCAATGGATGTACATTCTTCTGCTGGTGGTCCTGCTCCTGTTCTCCATCGTAAATACCAAATTATTACATTATAGCTCCCTGGCCTATTTTCCCCTGACCTTTCTGGCAGCCTGGGTCTGGGATAAGTGGCTCGACAGGAAAATTGAAATTGGTGGATGGCAGGTCGCACTGATCATTCTGATTGCGCTTTTTCTGTCCGGACTGGCCATTGGCTTCCCCTTACTCACGGATCATTACGACTGGCTGTTAAGTAAGAATTTCAGTTTCATTGATCCTTTTTTAAGGGAGGCTATTCAGAGAAATGTACACTGGAGCGGGTACGAATGGCTGGTGGGCCTGTTCCTGATACTGGGTGTTTTAGTGGCATCCATTCAGATTCTTCGAAGAGACTGGAGTGGCATGCTGATACTCCACCTGGTGGTGCTGCTTTTCGTATTCTTTTCCATTTCTCTATTTTCCGGGCGGATAGAAGGTTATACTCAACGGGTGGCCATCAAGTTTTATAAGAGTCTGCGCGGACAGGATGTTTATGTGAACACACTGGGTTTTAAGAGCTATTCGCACTTGTTTTATTTCGATAAGCAACCCTCTGATGAGGATGACAGCATCGAACGCCTGATGAACGAACAACTGGATCGCGATGCTTTTTTTGTGATGCAGGTCAATAAAAAAGCAATATTCCTGGAGCGCTATCCTGAACTGGAGGTCCTCCGCGAAAAGGATGGCTATGTCTTTGCTGTGAAGCGGGCGGGACCGGATCCGTGATATTGTTACTAAGACATGCTTTGATTTGTATATGAGAGTTATAAGAGGCCAAGCAATACGAGTTATTCTTCTAAGCCAGCTGTTCTGGATGGGATTTCATGTTCAGGCCCGGGCCCAGGACAATGCTGACCTGGAACTCCGTACCAACTATACCATACAGAATTACATTACCCGGTTCCGGTTTTGGATCAGGAACGACATTGGTATCAGGCAATCCTTTGACAACGATCCTTTTACGATGTTCCTTTATCGTCCAAGGGCTATCATTGAGCTGGGAAATATTGTTGATATAATCCCTGCCGTCGACTTCAGATACTCCTATTATTCTGGTTTAGGGAATACCTTTGAAATCCGGACCTGGGAGGGCATATCTGTCCATTGGCCTGATGTGGGCAGGATTATGTTTGTTCACTTATACCGTTTTGAACAACGATTTCACTGGACAGAAGGTGAGCGGGAAGAGGAAACAGGATTTCGATCCCGATACCGGCTTAATATGCGCATCCCCTTAAACAATCCTACTCTTGCTGATCAAACCTGGTTTCTGGACATGCGGGGAGAGATCTTCCTGCCACATGATGAAGGGATTCAGGAACTCTATTCCAGCCGTATGCGTTTTGGGACCTTAATCGGATATCGTCACAACATCAAATGGAGGTTTCAGTTAGCCGGGTATTTCGAATCAGGCTGGAATACCTATACGGACGAACGGACTGTAAATCATTACATTATTGAAGCCAGGGTCAGGACCAGTTTGTAGCAGCTAGCCTATTTTTACAACTTCGCCTGTCCGGCTGCTTTCATAGCCGGCCTCAATGACCCTGATCACATCCCGGGCCTGACTGGCAGTGACTATCAGGGGAGCCTTGTTTCGGATCGCATCGTAGATATTGTCGTAGTACTCCATGTAGTTTCCCGGGAGCAGGGGATAGTCACCTTCAATGTGCTCCCCTTCAAAATCCGTATTGATTCTTGCATGACTGAAGTCGGGGTCCAGGCCCCACCCTTCTGATCCGGGGATCAGTCCGGCCTTCAGATCCCGTTCCTGGGGATCCGATCCCCAGGCAAGGAAGCTTCCCTCGGTTCCATGGATCATAAAACTGGGACCCGGTTCTCTGACCAGGTAGCTGGAGCGAAGCATGCATTTAAAACCGGGATAGTGCAGCCAGAGATCATAGCTGTCGTCGGTCAGGGCTCCGTCCCGTAACATGCGGGTATCGCAAAACAGGCGATCCGGCATACCAAAGAGGTTCAGGGCCTGATCCACCAGGTGTGAACCCAGGTTATACAGGGTGCCGGTACCATTGGCCTGGTCCTTCCATGATTGTTTTATGTAGTTCCGGAAGCGGTCGAAGTGGACCTCAAAATCAACAAGCCGTCCCAGTTTACCGGAAGCCAGCACCTCCTTGACCGTCAGATATACTCCATCCCAGCGCCGGTTGTGGTAGACACTTAGTATGACACCTTTTTTTTCTGCCAGCTCGATAAGCTGATCAGCTTCATTTGCTTTCAGGGTAAAGGGTTTTTCCACCACCACATGCTTGCCGGCTTCCATGGCCCGGGTGGCCATGTCCACATGAAGATGATCGGGCGTGTTCACAACCACCAGTTCGATGGAGGGGTCATTGACAATGTCATCAAAGTTCCGGACCAGTTGTGATCCGGGGTGCAAGCCTTTGGATTCGTGCTTGGTCCGTTCCAGGATTTTTGTGACTTTATATCCGGGATGAGTTTCCAGGAGCGGACCGTGAAAGACGAGTCCGGACATTCCATAGGAGCAGAGTGCTGTGTTGATTGGATTCATGTGCTTGGATTTAAACGACCAAATTAACAAAAAAGAGCGATCCTCCATTTGCTGACCCTTTTTGTTCATTACCTTTGCACCCTAAAAGGCAGATATTAGAGATGGAATACGATCAGCAGATATTTGAGGGGGGGAAGAAAATTCCTCTGGTGGAGGAATTCTATACCATCCAGGGTGAGGGCTTTCATACCGGGAAAGCAGCCTATTTCATCCGGGTGGGTGGTTGTGATGTGGGCTGCAGCTGGTGTGATACGAAATTCTCATGGAATCCTGCGCTTCACCCGGTGGTGCCTGCCGAGCAGATCATCGAGCATGTGATGCAATATCCGGCTGCCGCGGTTGTTGTAACAGGGGGGGAGCCTTTGATGGTGAATATGGATTACCTTACCGGGATGTTGAAAAAGGAGGGAATAGAGACCTTTCTGGAGACCAGCGGTGCTTATTCCTTAAGCGGCACCTGGGACTGGATCTGTCTCTCCCCCAAGAAGAATGCACCTCCGGTGGACAGTATTTTTACCGAGGCTGATGAACTGAAGGTGATCATTTCCTCGGAAGAAGATTTGTCCTGGGCTGTTGAAAACAGTTCAAAGGTAAGGGAGCAGTGCAAGCTCTACCTGCAACCCGAGTGGAGCAAGAGGGAGCAGATCCTGCCTGTGATCATTGACTTCTCCAAACAAAATCCACGCTGGATGATCTCCATCCAGTCTCATAAATACATGCACATCCCCTAAATGAAGTTCATAAAAGGCATAGCATTGATTATTCTGCTGGCTCTTACGCCGGGGCTCCTGGGACAGTATTACAGCTCGGGTTCCAAAAAAGCTGTGAAGCGATTTGAGGAGGCCCGGACCTGTTATCAAAGCGGCGATGCTTCATGTGCGGAGGAGGGCCTGTTGAAGGCCATGAAGGCGGATGATGCGTTTATTGAGGCCTACCAGTTGCTGGCACAGCTCTGTTACGAACAGGGACGAATGGAGGAGGCCATCTGTTATTATGCTCAGACCCTGGAGATTGATCCGGAAGGAAATCCCGAGGGCTACCGTATGCTGGCGGGTCTGAAACTGATGACGGGGGATTACCAGGGCGCTCTGCAGCTGGCAGAACGCTATCTTGCCTTTCCTCCGGAGAAAGCGAGGAATCAAGCCGGAGGAGCATCTATCCGGGATAAGTGCCTGTTTGCCCTGGACGCCATAAAAAATCCGGTTCCTTTTGAACCTGAAAACCTGGGTGAGGCCATTAATTCTGAGTATAGCGAGTACTGGCCCGCGCTTTCGGTGGACGAAAAGATCCTGATGTTTACAGTGATGCTTCCGGGAAGGGCCCAAACAGGTGAGGACCCGCTTTCCCTGCAGGAGGATTTCTACTATTCCAACTGGATGGAGGGATCCTGGGAGGCCCGGAAAAATGCAGGTCCGCCGCTGAATACGCCAGATAATGAGGGTGCTCAATCTATGACGGCTGACGGGAGGACCCTCTGGTTCACCGCCTGCAACCGTCGAAGCGGACTGGGGATGTGTGACCTTTACTATTCCAACTGGGATGGAGAGAGGTGGAGCAGCCCTAAAAATGCAGGCAGTCCCCTGAACAGTCGCTACAGTGAGAAACATCCGGCCATTTCAGCCGATGGCAGATTCCTGTATTTTACCTCAAACCGGCCGGGTGGAAGGGGATCCTATGATATCTGGATGTCGGTCAGGACCGGAGATAGCTGGAGCGACCCGGTGAACCTGGGAGATTCGGTCAACACGGCCGGACTGGAACAGTCGCCTTTCATCCATCCCGATCAGCAGAGCCTGTATTTTTCATCCACGGGCTGGCCGGGAATGGGTCAGGGCGATCTCTTCCTGACAAGATTGAAGGAAAACCTGGAGTGGACGAGCCCTGAAAACCTGGGTTATCCCATCAACACCCATGACGATGACATGGGGCTGACCCTGAATGCCAGGGGGAACCGGGCCTATTTTGCTTCCAACCGGGGAGAGGGGACGGATACGGATATCTATGCCTTCGATATGCCCGAGCAACTGAGGCCGGTACCGGTCTCCTATATGAAGGGAAGGGTGTACGACTCGCGAAGCATGAGAGGTCTGAAGGCCGTGTTGCAATTGATTGACCTTGAAACTGAGCAGGCGCTTATGGAGCTGGAATCCCATGCCGGTGAAGGGGATTACCTGATTTCTCTTCCCCAGGACCGGGATTATGCATTGAATGTTTCGGCCGATGGCTACCTCTTTTATTCAGAACATTTTACCTTTACAGGCATACACAGTCAGGCCAAACCCCTGCAGAGAGATGTTCCCCTGGAGCAGGTGCGGATAGGCAGTGCGGTGGTGCTTCAGAATATTTTTTATGCAACGGAGTCCTTCGAGCTGGAGGAAGTATCCAGGACTGAACTGAACCGGGTGTATGATTTTCTTGTGTTGAATCCGGCCATCGGGGTGGAGATCGGTGGTCATACCGACAATACGGGAAGCCCGGAACACAACCAGATCCTGTCTGAGAAGCGGGCACAAAGAGTGGTGGATTACCTGGTAGACAAAGGAATTGACAGAAAGCGTCTGAAAGCAAGTGGTTACGGGGAAACCCAGGCGGTGGCTGATAATGCAAGTGAAGAGGGCAGGGCCAGGAACCGGCGGACTGAATTAAAAATTATAAGCATTGATGAATAGGCTGAAGATCATATTCGATGAAATTCCCGAGTACCTGAAGGACAAGTCGACCCTGATTACCCAGGTCATGTTTGTCTCCATTTTCGCACTTGTATTCATCAATCTTTATGCACCCTTCGATGCTGCTTCGTGGACCGATATGAACAGACTGGAGTTCTTCTTTAATTCCAGTGTCATGATACTCATCGGGATGCTGGCCATTGTCATCAGTAAATTGCTCTTCTTTCTTTTCATGAGGAAGACCCGCATCAGCTACCTTATTTTCGGACTATGGCACCTGGCCGAGATTGTACTGGTGGCCACCATCTACCTGGTGGTGGACCTGGTATTGCTGAAATCAGGCATGGAGCTGGTGGACCGCTATACCAGTTTACTCTTTATCACACTGATGGTGCTTGCAATTCCCTATTCCATCTCCTGGCTCTACCTCTCCATGAAAGACAAGCGCACCAAGCTGGAGGACCTGACGGAAAATACCTCCCAGGAATTCAGGGAGAAGAAAATGATCACCTTCAGGGATGAAACCGAGAAGCTTCGCTTTTCAATTAAGTCGGCCGATATCCTCTATGTGGAATCCACCGATAACTATGTGACTGTGCATACCCTGGAGAAGGGGAAGGTGAAGAAGATCATGTTGCGGAATACCATGAAGCGTCTTGAAAAGGAGCTGGAAGGGACACTCATTCATCGCTGTCATCGTTCCTACATGGTTAATTTCGAGAACATTAAACTGGTGAAGCTTATCAGTACCAACCTTTATATTTACCTGGATTCGCCGGAGGAGATCCGGATCCCCGTCTCCCGGACCTACGCCGAGCACGTACATGAATTTCTGAACAGGGTTTCTCTCTGATATTACTTGATTGCAATTCTCCCTTTCTTCACGAATTATTTCTAATTTAAGGGTCTCAAAACCTATACCCAAAAACATGAAAAATTTGATACGTCACACCGCCTTGATCCTGGTCGGTGTTGTTATTTCTGTATCCGGACTAAACGGACAGAAGAAGAAAAAAGCAGAAGAAAAGCCCAAAGGCTACGAATTTACAATGGTAAACTCGGTGCCGGCCACTCCGGTGAAGGACCAGCACCGTTCGGGTACCTGCTGGAGTTTCGCCAGTGTCAGCTTTCTTGAATCCGAAATTTTGCGCATCGGAGAGGGCGAACATGACCTTTCCGAGATGTTTTTTGTAAGGAAGGCCTATGAGATGAAGGCGGAGAAGTATGTGCGCCTGCATGGCCAGGGCAACTTCGGACCCGGGGGTCTGGCTCTGGATGTGATTCAGATCTGGAAGGATTTTGGGGCCATGCCCAATGAGGCCTACGACGGAGTGACAACCAAAGATTCTCTTCCCGTACATGGAGAGATGGACGGGGTGCTGAAGGCTTATGTGGATGCTGTGATCAAGAACCGTAACCGGGAACTGTCAAGTGCCTGGAAGGTAGGATATAATGGGATCCTGGATGCTTATCTGGGTGTGGTGCCTTCTGAGTTTGATTACAATGGGGAAACATTCACTCCGGCCTCTTTTGGCAGCGCCACAGAACTTAGTCCGGACGACTATGTGGCCATTGGTTCCTTTACCCACCATCCCTTTTATGAGGACTTCCTGCTTGAGATCCCCGATAACTGGATCTGGGGAAGCATTGGAAATGTACCCCTGGATGAGATGATGGCCTTGCTTGACAATGCCCTGGAGAATGGATACAGTGTTTGCTGGGATGCGGATGTGGGAGAACGGAGCTACGATTGGAAAAAGGGTGTGGCACTGATGCCCTCCACTGAGATAGAGGACCTGGATGGACTGGAGAGGGCCCGGTGGGACGATCTGTCGGAAAGCGAGCAACAGGCACTCTTCTATGATTTCTCCACTCCCAAAAAGGAGCGTGTCATCACCCAGGAAGTAAGGCAGGAGATGTTTGATAACTACAGGACCACCGATGATCACCTGATGCACATCACCGGGATTGCAAAGGATCAGACCGGGAATAAATTCTACCTGGTAAAGAATTCATGGGGAACAGGGAATCACATCTATAAGGGATATCACTTCGTGTCGGAGTCCTACATGCGGGCCAAGACCATCTTTTTTATGGTCCATAAGGATGCCGTTCCCGAAGCTACGGCAGA
>Ga0180430_10000339_pt1 | contig 52054 bp, 42 predicted proteins | sample SS_ome_9_FD_132999 | JGI IMG/M metagenome (GOLD analysis project Ga0180430, IMG submission 132999) | Hypersaline lake sediment archaeal communities from the Salton Sea, California, USA - SS_1_S_2 metaG | ecosystem: Environmental > Aquatic > Non-marine Saline and Alkaline > Hypersaline >...
GCCCGCGGGGTTGGCCGTGTGGCATGTCTATCGGACATGCCCGAATGGCCTCCGCTTCGCTCCGGGCGGCCATTCATCCCCGGGCTTAAAAGCCCGGGGGGTTCTGGCCGGTTTTCTAAATTCCAAACTCTAAACCTATTTTTTGTTTAGGATTTAGAGTTTAGGATTTAGTATTTGTTTAGGATTTAGAGTTTAGGATTTAGTATTTGCAGTCAGACGTAGCTGCGCGTGAACCAGTCCATGAGGAGGTTGGAGGCCGCGTGGAAGAGCGTGGGCGCGATGATGTTGCCCGTGCGCTCCCTCAGATATCCGAAGACCAGCGCGGGAAAGAAGATGGCGAAGTGCCACCACTGATAGGTCACTATCGTGTGCGCGATCGCGAAGACCACGGCCGTCACCAGAAAGCCCCAGCCCAGCCTGACTCCGAGAAACTTCCACCGCCTGGGAAAGATGCGGTCCATCGTCGACTGGAAGTAGCCCCGGAAGAAGAACTCCTCGGGCAGCGCCACGAGCACCAGCTGCACGAGCATGATGTTGAAGAAGCGCGGGAAGCCGGCGGGATTGAAGGACTCGTAGCCTCCGACCACCAGCTGCCAGCCGTGCGCCGCGATCAAGAAGGGCGGCAGGACGATGAGCGATACTATCGCGAACCACTTGAGCGATTTTACGAGGTCACGCGGCGCCAGCGAGAAGAAGTCCAGCGGCCGCCTCCTGAGCCACAGCACCAGGATGGGCGCCCCCATCAGCAGATAGGCGACTATGTAGGATATCTTGGGGCCGATGAAGGAGTTCGCGCGCGTAGCATAGAGCACGTGCGTGATGATGAGCACCGCGAGCGTCGTTATACCCGCCTCGAGGGCTAGCGAACGCCTCGTCCGGATCGCCGCATGTGAAGCCCCAGCGCTCACCTGGCCTCCAGCGGATGCCTGCGCCTCCACAGCCAGAGCGCCAAGCCCGCGGCGAAGAAGAAGAACATGGAGATCTGGCCCGTGGAGACAGCGCCGTCGAACCACAGCCCGCGATCGACGTCTCCCCGCAGGAATTCGATGAAGAAGCGCGTTACGCCGTAGTAGATGAAGAAGGTCGCGAGCACCTGGCCGTAGAATCGGCGGTATCTATACGTGAGGAGGATGACGCCCCACATGACCGCGGCGTTGAGCATGTTATACAGCTGCGTGGCGTGCAGCGGCTCGCCCATGTGCTCGTATCCCGCGGTCGAAGCTGGGTCCGTGAACGTAAGGTGTATGAAGAAGTCCGTCGGCTTTCCGTAGCAGCAGCCGACCATGAGGCAACCGACCCTCGTGAAGAAGATGAGGATCGGAACGCACGTCGTCGCCAGGTCCAGGTAACGCCAGTATTCGAGGCGGCGGCGCTTCATATACACGAACCAGCCGATGAGCGTGCCCGTGAAGGCGCCGATCGAGACGAAGCCGCCCTGCCAGAAGTAGAAGACCCTGATCGGGTTCTCCCAGTAATAGCCAGGGGCCTCAACCAGTATGTGGAAGATGCGGGAGCCCAGCACCGAACAGATTATGCCTATTATGCCGAAGTCGAGCATCGCGACCGGATCCGCCCCCTCCCTCTTGGCCACGTGCGCCGCGAAGAAGGTCCCCACGAGCGCGCCCACCATCAGCATGAAGAAGAAGGAGGGGACCCCGACGTCCCCCAGGTGAAAGAGATACGGCCTCATCCTGCCCCCTTAGTCGCTCTCCCGCCGGCCCCTTACGGCGGATATTATTATGAGCAGCACGGCCACGGTTATGGCGCTGTCGGCCACATTGAAGGCCGGCCACTCCATAGGCAGCCTGTACCTGATTCCAAAGATCGTCCCCTCGAGCACCAGGTCTCCGATGTGGAAGGAGAGGAAGTCCACGACGGACTCCAGCCTAATTCTGTCCAATATGTTGCCCACGATGCCACCGAATACCAGCGCCACGGAGACGCACATCAGCTTCTCGCCGTCCATGAGAGTCCTGTAGAGATATGCGAGCAGAAAGACTGCCAGCACTGCAACCACGTAGAAGAACGGCAGCCTGAACGAATCCGGTAGGTTTGCGAACAGCCCGAACGCAGCCCCTTCGTTCAGATAGTAGACGATGTCGAAGAAGCCAGGTATGACCGGCACCCTATCGCCCAGCGTGAGCGAATCCACCACCAACCACTTCGTCAACTGATCCAATATGACGACGGAGGGCGTGATCGCGAGCAGGATCTTGTACTTTGTCCTCATATTCCCCTATTGCTCCAGAACCGAATAGCACCTGTCGCATACCGCGGGGTGCTTCTCGTGCTTTCCGACGCTCGTCGAATACTTCCAGCAGCGCGAGCACTTCTCGCCGTCCGCCGTGTCCACTGACACGGAGAGGTTCGGCACGTCCTCGCTCGTGAGCTTATACTTGCCACCGGCGCTGCCGAACTCCACTTCGGAGACTATGAAGAGGTCGGCCAGCTCCATCCCCAGCCCCTCCAGGAACGATCTGAGCTCGTCGTCGCACTCTATGGTCACCTTGGCGGCGAGCGAGTTGCCGATGAAGCGCTCGGCCCTGGCGTTCTCCAGCGTCTTGGTGACCGCGCCGCGCACCTGCATCGCCCTCCTCCACTTCTCCAGCAGGGCCCGGTCGGGCTCCGGGAACTTCGGGAAGTCGGCGAAGAAGACCTCCTCCTCCGCGCCCTGGGCGTGAGGCATGGTATGCCATATCTCGTCAGCGGTGAAGGAGAGGACCGGGGCCATGAGCTTCACCATGGCGTCCAGTATGTGCCACAGCGCGCTCTGCGCAGAGCGCCTGAGCCTCCCGTCCGCCTTCTCCGCATAGAGCCTGTCCTTGAGTATGTCGAGGTAAAACGAGGACATCTCCACGACACAGAAACGATTGAGCGCCTGCGTTATCGCGTGGAACTCGAACTCCTCGTAGGCCTTCAGAATCCGCCTACCCACCCTCGCCAGCTCCGCCAGCGCCCATCGGTCGAGCTCCTCGAGCTCGGACATCGGCAGCACGTCGCGGTCCGGATCGAAGTCGCTCATGTTGCCCAGGATGTAGCGGGCGGTGTTTCGCATCTTGCGGTAGCCCTCCACCATCCTCGTCAGTATCTCGTCGGAGAAGCGGATGTCGTCGCGGTAGTCCTCGGCCGCGACCCACAGCCTCAGGATCTCGGCGCCGTGCTTCTTGATGAGCTCGATGGGCGGCACGTAGTTCTTCGCGGACTTTGAGTACTTTCGCCCATCGCCGTCGACGACGAAGCCATGCGTGAGCACGCGCCTGTAGGGCGCCTCCCCGCGCGTGCCGATCGATGTCAAAAGCGAGGTGTGAAACCAGCCCCTGTGCTGGTCGCTGCCCTCCAGGTAGAGATCCGCGGGACCCTCGATGCCCTCCTCGCCCTGCAGCACCGCGGCCCAGGAGACGCCCGAGTCGAACCAGACGTCCAATATGTCCGGCTCCTTGCCGAACCTCTTCTTCTCGCCGCACTCGGGGCACGCGAAGCCCGCCGGCAGAAAGTCGGCCGCTTCGTGGGTGTACCACGCGTCCGAGCCCTCCTCGTCGAAGACCGCGGCCACGCGCTCCACGAGTTCCGGAGTCGTGTGCGAGCAGCCGCACTCGCCGCAGACCAGCGCCACGACGGGGACCCCCCACAGCCTCTGCCTGGATATGCACCAGTCTGGCCTGGCGGCGATCATGCCGGATATGCGGTTCTCGCCCCAGGGAGGTATCCACTGCACCTTCTCGATAGCCGCAAGAGCCCTCTCCCTGAGCCCCTCGTGCTCCATCGATATGAACCACTGGTCCGTCGAGCGGAATACTATCGGCCTCTTGCAGCGCCAGCAGTGCGGGTAGGAGTGCGCGATCTCCTTGGAGCTCACCAGCGCACCGACCTCGCGCAGCTTCTCGATTATCGGCTCGTTTGCGTCCTCCACGAAGACGCCCGTGAGCCAGTCCAGCCCCGCGTCCTTGGTGAAGCGGCCCGCGTCGTCGACCGGCGCCAGCACGTCCAGCCCGTAGCGCTGGCCCACGTCGTAGTCCTCCTGGCCGTGTCCCGGCGCGGTGTGTACGGCGCCGGTGCCCGCCTCAAGCGTCACGTGCTCGCCCAGGATGATGAGAGAGTCGCGATCCAGGAGCGGGTGCCTGCACCGCTTGTGCTCGAGCCCCGCGGGGTCGGGCTTGCCCACGACGGTGCTGTAGGTGTGGCCGGTGGCCTCCATCACCGCGTCGAGCAGCCCCTCGGCGAGCACCCACACCTCGCCGTCCACCTTGACGGCCGAGTACTTGAGCTCAGGGTTGAGCGCTATCGCGAGGTTCGCCGGTATAGTCCACGGGGTCGTCGTCCAGATGACGAGCGAGATCGGCTCTTCGCCGAGCTCCCACTCCTTGCGCAGCTCGGCGTCGTCCACCAGCCTGAACTTGACGTAGATCGAGGGGGATGTGTGGTCCGCGTACTCCACCTCGGCCTCCGCCAGCGCCGTGCGGCAGGATGCGCACCAGTAGATCGGCTTCTTGCCCTTGTAGACGGAGCCCGACTTGACGAACCTGCCGAACTCGCGGACGATCGACGCCTCGTAGTCGTGGGTCATCGTCTTGTAGGGCCTCTCCCACCTGCCCAGGCAGCCCAGCCTCATGAACTCGTCGCGCTGTATCCCCACGAACTTCTCCGCGTGCGCCCTACACGCCTTGCGCACGTCGACCGGCTGCATCGTGCGCTTCTTGGGGCCCAGCTTTCGGTCGACCTCCAGCTCGATGGGGAGCCCGTGGCAGTCCCAGCCGGGTACGAACTCGCAGCGCAACCCGGACATGTTCTTGTACTTGACGACTATGTCCTTGAGTATCTTGTTTAGGACGGTCCCAAGGTGCAGGCGGCCGTTGGCGTAGGGCGGCCCGTCGTGGAGGACGTAGCGCTCACCGCCGTTCGCATCGACCATCCGCCTGTAGAGCTTCTCCTGCTCCCAGCGCGCAAGCTGCTTGGGCTCGCGCTCGGCCAGGTTGGCCTTCATCGGAAAGTCCGTCTTGGGTAGATTCAATGTGTCCTTGTAGTTCTTCTCCATGTCCCGCCCTGCCTATTCATTTATCCCTAGGTTGGTTATGTCCGGCTCGCTCCCCCTCAGGTAGTCGCCCACATACTCCAGGACCTTGCGCTCCTCGACGCCCGAGCTCTTGAGGTTGTAAACGAGAGCCTTCGCCCTTGAGCCGACCTTGACCAGCGTGCGCCCCCCTTCGGGGGATATGCGCACGTCGAGCTGGTGATAGCTGTTGGTAGCTCCGTAGTCCCGCCTGTCGAAGAGCTCGATGTAGTGCGAGCCCGCCGTCACCGGCAGCCATTTGGTGGTTATGATGCCGCCTGGCAGGTCCTCCTTCTCGACCGGGTAGCCCGCGTTCTTGAGCGCCCAGCGCACGGCGTAGTATGTGTCGTTGGCGCTGGCCGCGTAGTCCTCGCTGAAGTACTGCGACGGAGGCGTAATGTGAGCGTGCGCCATGGGCTTGCCGCAGGCCGCCAGAAGCAGAAGCAACGCCGGAAGCAAGAAAACGTAGCGTCTCATTTGGACCTCCCGCCTTCGGCACGGCCCTTTCCCCTTCCAAGCTTGATGTAGAGGTAAAGGCCCGCCGCGAAGATCAAGATGGATAAAAAGCTCGATGTCGACAGATAAGGCTCGACGAGAAAGCCGCGCTCCACATCCCCCCTCAGGAACTCCCCTGTCGTCCTCAATACCGAATACAGTATCAGATAGCAGGCGATGAGCTGTCCGTCGAAGCGCTTGAAGCGGCGAACGAGAAGCAATAATCCGAAGATCACGAATTCGCCCACGGACTCGATGAGCTGCGTGGGGTACAGCGGCAGGCCAACAGGTGCGAAGGTATGCGGGTCGTCCGGGAAGACGACGGAGTACCAGGGATGCCCCTGGCAGACCTTGCCGTAGCAGCAGCCGGCCAGAAAGCAGCCTATGCGACCTATCGCGTGGCCAAGCGCTATCGCGGGGGCGAAGATATCGCAGGTCTTCATGAGCGGCATGCGATGGCGCCTTATGTACCACGCGCTCACCGCCAGCGCCGCTATGAGCCCGCCGTAGAAGACGAGCCCTCCCTCCCAGATCCTCAGGATCATGAGTGGGTTCTCCAGGAAGCGCTGGCGCTCGCTCACCGCGACGTGCAGTATCCTCGACCCGATTATCGCAGCGATGATAATGTAGAAGGCCAGGTCGATGGAGCGGGCCGAACTCACGCCCTGCCTCTTGCTGTCGTAGTTGAGCCAGGCCAGGGCCGCCAGAAAGCCCAGCGCGACCATGACGCCGTAGCTGTAGATGGTCAGCCCCCCGAAGAGGGGAATCTCGAAGAGAACCGGATACATGGAGCTTTTATTAGGTAATGGGTGCTTAAAAGTAAAGAATAAACATAAGGTTAAGGCTTAGGCTTAGGCTGAGGTTGAGCACAGCTCTAAACCTCAACCTCGGCCTCAACCTGCGAAGCCCAGATACACGAAGGCGGTTGCCCACCATGGGCAACCGCCCCGTGCGGTTTGGGAAAAGGAGTTGCTACTCGTATCTGACCAGGATCGCGTAGTTGTCCTGGTTGCTCGCACCCTCCAGGTTTATCTCGTCCGGGATGGTGGTGATCTTGTAGTATTTGGCGGTCGCACCGTCGACGGAGACCGAGTGATAGCCGTTGTAGGTGTTGAGGTTGACCCCCTCCAGCTGGGTGCCACGGCCGTCGTCGGGGGCGCAGTCTATGCAGACGCCCTTCCACTCGCCGGTGTCGGCGTCGCGGGCCCTGGGCCTGTAGATGTAGCGGTAGTCGTTGGAGATGCCCCTGTCGGTCATCGCAAGCGCTATCGACCAGCGCTCCATCATCTCCCTGAACTCGTCCATGTCGGCGGGCCCGTCGAAGGCATCGACTAGGTTGTCCACGCCGCGCTGCGAGCTCTGGACCAGCCTGCGGAGGAATGCGTCGCCGTCGGAGGCCTGCTCGTAGAGGTAGCGGAGGAAGAGGTAGGAGCCGCCGCGCTCGAGGAGGTTGGGCGAGCTCTGGGTGACTATGCCGTAGGTCGAGGGGCTGGAGAGGTAGAGGGCGTAGCGGGAGGGGTTCTCCCTGCCGTGTCCCATGTAGTCCTCTATGAAGTGCGAGAGCGCCTCGTTCAGCCAGTTCTCCTCGGGCGCGCCGCCCTCGATCATGACATGCTGGTTGTAGCTTATCGCGTGCTGGAGCTCGTGGGGGAGCACCGCGGGAAGGAGGTTCTGCATCGCGAAATCCTTCTCGACGACGCTGCCGTAGCTGCCGTCCGGGTCCGGAACCATGGTGTAGATTATCTCGCGATGGTTCGAGACCGGGTTGGAGGCGCTGCGGCTGTAGAGGTCCGCCGCGTAGAAGTAGCCGGTTATTATGCCGCCGCCCAGCGCGCCCAGCCTGTTTATCTGGCTGGTCATGAGGACGTGGAGGAGTCCGTCGCCGTCGACGTCGGAGGTGTCGCCGAGCAGGTCCTGCTCCTCGCCCGCCTCCGCATCGAAGCGTCCGCAGAGCTCTTCGACTTCGGCGTCGGAGAGATCGTCCGCGGAGACGCTCGAGTCGACGTAGCAGACGACGTTGGATCCGTAGTACCTGACCTCGCCTGTGACCTCGACGTAGGACGATGTCGAGGTGAGGCTGGAGAGCACCCTGAAGATCTCGCGCTCGCCGAGGCCTGCCGCCTTGACGGCCATCGCCTTGGATGCCGCGGCCTGCGGCAACATGTCGGCGGGGACCTCGTTCACGTCGAGCTCGACCTCGGAGGCGCGAAGCCACGCGCTGAATATCTCCTCGACGCCGTATGCATCGGCCTCGTCGTAGCTGGCCTCAACACCCATCGCCTTGCCCTCGTTCATGGGATCGGGGAGACCCAGGCTGGGGCTGAGCTGTATGTTGGTGGCCGAGCCGTATTCGCTGGCGGAGCCGACCGCGAGTATGAACTTGGAGCCGGTCTCGACAGCGGAGAAATCCAGGTAACCCTGATTTGCCGAGAAGTCGACGATGAGGGCATCGCCGACGTCGAGTTCGGCGGGCGAACTCGCAAGCGAGCTTATCTCCGTCCCGCCGCCTTCAGATGATATATCCGAACCTACCGAGGTGTATCCGCCGCATCCTGCAACCGCTACTGCCATGACCAACAAAAGCCCTAATCCGTAACCCCTCCCTTTTCTCGGCTTCATGGCTAGCTCCTTTCCCAAACCCTCTGACCCTCAAAAGAGCAAGGAACGTGCCAATGAAGACGAAATATTATTATTTTTAACTATCCGATATTAATGATGTTTTAAGCCTTCGATTCTGATGACCCAAAACTGTTGGGGTCATTTCTTACCCATCGTTACCATTTTGACCCCTTTCGTTTTGATAAAAACCACCTCCCAATGTCATATAATGCGTTCAGAGGGACGGGTACTTTGTCCGTCATCCCGTTGACGGGTGTATTAAAAAAAGCTTTCTATGCGGCCGGATCCGTATTAGAGGTTATGCGTCGCAGAGGCTAACATCTTGAAATATAGATATAATTCCATAAAACCGCTTTTGGTCTCCCGCTTCGGCGAGCGCGTCTATAAGGTGAGCCTGCAAAGCGGCTTCGGCTGCCCCAACAGGGACGGTACGCTGGGCGCGCGGGGCTGCTCTTTCTGCAGCGACGAGGCGCTGGTGCCGTCGACGCTGACCGAGGTCCAGGGCACGCAGCCTGTATGGGAGCAGCTGGCATCCGGCGTGGCGTACATACGCGAGCGCCACGGAGCGAAACGGGTGATCGCCTACTTCAACGAGGGCTCCAACACCTACGCTCCGGCCCACACCCTGGCCTGCACTCTGAGCGAGGCGATCTCGCACCCCGCCGTCGTGGGGCTCGCGATGTCCACCAGGCCCGACTGCGTGGACGAGGGGAACCTCCCCGTGCTCGAGTCCGTCTCGCGCCGCACCTTCATGTGGGTGGAGCTGGGGCTGCAATCCGCGCACGAGCGCACGCTGGAAAGGATAGGCAGGGGGCACACCGTCGAGCGGTTCTCAAAAAGCGCGAAACTGCTCCAATCGAGGGGGATACGCGTCTGCGCACACGTCATACTGGGGCTGCCGGGCGAGACGCCCGAGATGATGCGCGAGACCGCCAGGCATCTGAACGGCATCGGCGTATGGGGGGTGAAGATACACAATTTGCACGTGCTCAGGGGCACGAGGCTGGAGCTCGAGTATAATGAAGGGCGCCTGGAGCTGGCCGAGCTCGGAACTTATGCGAGCTGGGCGTGCGACTTTTTGGAGGAGCTGGACCCAAGGATCGTCGTGCACAGGGTGAACGCCCACGGCCCGCGCAGACTGACGGTAGCGCCCGATTGGTCGGTGAACAAGCTCGCTGTGGTCAATGCTGTAAACGAAGAAATGGAGAGAAGAAATTCCTTCCAAGGCATTCGCTGCAGTCCGGATCACGGATCACGGATCACGGATCACGGTCTCAGACTCCGCCGCCCATCCCCCTCACCTTCTTGACCGTCTTCTCTATATCAGGATACAGCTTCACAGCCCTGTCGAACTCGCGCCTGGCCGCCTTCTTGTCGCCCCTCTTGAGCATGAGCCTGCCAAGCCAGTAGTGCGCGTGCGCCGGCCAGTACTTCCCGCCCTGGATCTCGAGGAACTTCTTGAGCTCGGCCTCCGCCTCCGGGAGCTTGGCCGGATCGCCCTGTATGACGAGCGCGGCGCCGATGAAGTAGTGCGGCTTCTTCAGATCCGGCACGACCTTGAGGATGTGCCTGAACTGCTCCACCGCATCGTCGTAGCGCTTGAGAGAGATGAGGACCTTGCCGTAGAGCCTCCGGATGATGACGTTGTTAGGATACCTCGACACGAAGTCGGCCAGAAGCCTCTTGGCGTCGGCGAAGCGCTTCTCCTCGAAATACATGATCGCCAGGTTGATCTTGGCCAGCTCCTTGGCGAAGTAGCCCCTCTTCGCCACCTCCTCCACTATCGCGATACCCTCCGCGCGCTTGTCCGGGAACATACGCAGAAACCACAGGTCGCGCGTGAATACGGAGCGCCAGTAGATGTACATCCCCAGCCCGAAGTCGGCGTCGTAGAACTTGGGGTCCATCTTCTTGACGCGACTGAACAGCTGCCTGGACTTGCCGCCCTGCGTGTAGGCGTCCCACCACTGGCCCTTGCGCGCCTTGAAGAAGCCGTCGAGTCCCAGAAGCGAACCCGAGAGAAAGAGGTCCCACTTCGAGGGCGTGTACATCTGCATTATCCTGCCCACCCTCCTCAGGCCCTCGCGCGTATACTCGTTGAACCGCTTCTGAAGGTGAAAGTCCTCGCGCTCGAGCATCTTCACCTCGGCGATGGCCATGTTGCCGAAGGGGCCGATGGGCGACTTTGGATACTTCTCGGTCAGCTCGTCGAAGATGAGCTTCGCTCCCGGGTAGTCCCGGGCGAAGATGAGCCCCTGACCCTCGAGCGCCCGGGCGACGAGGGCCTTCTCGTCGGCCTCGAGCTTGGTCTTCTCGTCCTCACAGCGGACTGCGCCGGAGTGCAGGGCGAACAACATGAGGATGGTTGCAACTGCGAAGGCCTTCTTCATCGGGCACCCTTGTCCTTCCGGTAAAGTGAATGTAGCCGCTATCATCAGTAGATTTTCCATGCAAGCAAGTGCCTGATTGACATCGGCATGCACTGCGACGTATAATTACCTACCATTTTTAAGGAAATCAATTAGTTACGATGCCAAATTTAGAGAAAAAAGGGCGTATCGACTTCAGGCGCGACATCTTCGCCATCCTGTTCCTGGCGCTGGGCGTCTTTACGCTCATGTGCCTGATCTCCTACAGCCCCACGGACCCCGCGCTCAACTCCGTATCCAACGTCTCGCACGTGAAGAACCTGGGCGGAGTGGTCGGCGCCTATCTCGCCGACATCCTCTACATCGTCTTCGGCATAAGCGCCTTCGTCATATCCGCGCTACTTCTGATGATGAGCGTGCTGCAGTTTCTGGGCAGGCCCATCAGGCTCAGGGTCCGGGAGATACTCTACTACGTGGGCTGCCTCGCATTCGCCGCGGCGCTCATACACCTCAAGTTCGAGACGATGGAGATAAGGGGCCACTCGATAGCGGGCGGAGGCATAATCGGTGGCCTCATAGGGGAGACGCTCACCAGATATCTCAACAGGCCCGGCGCTTACCTCTTCTCCGTAGCCGGCTTCGTGCTCTTCTTCACGCTCGCGACGAAGCTCAGCATAACGGAGAGCGCGTCGCTGGTGAAAAAGCTCGGAGCCGCGCTCGCAGGGATTGCCATGGCCGTCGGCGCCAAGCTCGGCGCCCTGCTGGGCAGGGGTGCCAAGGGCTGGGGCTCCTCGATGAAGGGCGGCGTCGCGGCGCTGGTCGCCAAGTTCCGATCGCTGAGGGAGAGATCGCCCGAGGGGACGAAGCTGGCCGACCCGATAAAACGCAAAGGCGGCAAGAAGCTGTCGCTGGAGGAGCTGGCGCGCAGAAAAGCGGCGGAGATGGTCACCATCGAGCCGATCCGCCAGCCGCGCGCGGGGCTCAAGCCAGCCCCGCAGAGCGCGCCGGAGACGGAGCCCGCTGCGCAGGGGGCGCCCCGACAGGTCCATGGCGACGAGGCCGCGGGCATCAAGATACTCAAGCGCGCCGACACCAAGGTCCGTAGCGCGGAGGATCAGCTCCGCTTCAGGCGCATGACCGCGGAGGGCTACGAGGCGCCGCCGGTGTCGCTTCTGGACTCCGACGACGAGGCCAAGGTCGAGGTCGATGAGGAGACGCTCAAGAAGAACTCGCTCATCCTCGAAAAGAAGATCCGCGACTTCGACGTCGAGGGCAAGGTGCTGGCCATACACCCGGGCCCCGTCATCACGATGTACGAGTTCGAGCCCAAGGCCGGCACCAAGCTCAACAAGATCGTGAACCTCCAGGACGATCTGTCGCTGACGCTGGGCGGCCGCAGCGTCCGTATCGTCCCGCACCTGCCGGGCAAGGCCGCGCTGGGCATCGAGGTCCCCAACAGCGATCGCGAGACCGTCTACCTCAAGCACATCGTCAGCTCGTCGCAGTTCGCCAAATCCCAGAGCAAGCTTGCCATGGCTCTGGGCTCCTCCACCGCCGGGCACCCCGTCGTCACCGACCTGGCGAAGATGCCGCATCTGCTCGTCGCAGGCGCCACCGGCTCCGGAAAGAGCGTCTCGATAAACAGCATCATCCTCTCCATCCTCTTCAAGAGCTCGCCGGAGGACGTGCGCTTCATCCTCGTCGACCCGAAGATGCTCGAGCTGTCCATCTACGACGGGATACCTCACCTGCTCCTGCCCGTGGTCACAAAGCCCAAGCCTGCCGTGCAGGCGATGCGCTGGGCGATAAGGGAGATGGAGAGGCGCTACAGGCTCCTTGCCGACGCCGGCGCCAGGCACATCCTGGGCTACAACGAGAAGGTCAAGGCGGGCAAGCTCACGCTGGTGTCCGAGGAGCGCGCCAAGGAGATACAGGCCGCCGACAGGGATGCCGCCGCGCACACCGGCAAGCTGCCCTACATCGTCATAATAATAGACGAGCTGGCCGACCTCATGATGACGGCGAGCCAGGACATGGAGGAGGCGATCACGAGGCTGGCGCAGATGGCGCGCGCGGCGGGCATACACCTCATACTCGCCACGCAGCGGCCGTCGGTCGACGTCATCACCGGCCTCATCAAGGCCAACTTCCCCGCTCGCATCGCCTTCAAGGTGACGGCGAAGCACGACTCGCGCACGATACTCGACTGCATCGGCGCAGAGACGCTGTTGGGCCAGGGCGATATGCTCTTCATGACGCCCCAGGGCGGCAACCTCATACGCATCCACGGCTCCTACGTCGGCGACTCCGACATCGCCCGGGTCGTCGAGCACCTCAAGGGCCAGGGCGCGCCGGTCTACGACGAATCGATCCTCAAGGAGCCCGAGGGCGCAGGCCCCGCCGGCGACTTCGACGAGGAGGACGACGAGCTATACGACCAGGCCGTCCGGCTGGTCGCCGAGACCAAGCAGGCCTCGATATCCATGGTGCAGCGCAAACTGCGCATCGGCTACAACCGCGCGGCGCGGATGATAGAGCGGATGGAGGCGGAGGGCGTGGTGGGACCCGCGGAGGGCTCGAGGCCCAGGCAGGTTCTGGTCAACAACCTGGAAGCGTAATCCGTGATCCTTAAACCCTGGACGTCATTCTAAGCGAAGCGAAGAATCCCATGAAAAAAAGATCAGTAATCTGTTGTCTCATCGCAATTTGCTCTCTGGGAGCCGGCCTCTGCGAGGCCAAGGACGCGAAGGCTTCCGCCTCCGCCATCAAGGCGATTGAATCGAAGTACCGAGCAGTGAACGATCTCACCGCCGACTTCACGCAGGAGACCAAGATCGAACTCCTCGACAAGACGGTAAAGAAGAAGGGACTCTTTCAGTACAAGAGGGGCGGCAGGCTCCGCATCGAGTACGCGGGCAAGGGCGGCAAGCACTACGTCTCCGACGGGACCACTCTCTGGACGTACATACCCGGCGACGACGCCAGCCTCGCCACGTTCGCCGTGAACGAGCGCAACGTCCCCAAGGAGGCGCTGTCGTTCCTGGGCGGCTTCGGCAGGCTCACGAAGGAGTTCAAGGTGACCGCGAGCTCCGCCTTCGGGTCATCGCCCGAGGGCACCGCGCTGCACCTGGTGCCGCGTTCAAAGAGCCCTCAGTATAAGTGGCTGGACGCGCTGTTCGGCAAGGACAACCTGATGAGGGAGCTCGTGGTAAAAAACGAGTCGGGCAACGAGAGCCGCTACGTCTTCAGCGACATCAAAACCAACTCCAGCCTCCCCGACAGCCGCTTCACGCTGGCCTCGGGCAAGGCCACGCCGGACACGCTTCCCGAATAGAGAAGTCGGTTCATTGACGCCTTTGGATGAAATTATCGTTTAGACAATGCTGCGCCTCTTCCCAAGGAATCTAAAATGCTAATTTTATTGGTCAATTGCTGCACTCGCACCTGAAGTGGCATGGCATAAGTCTTGCGTATATTATTGCTATCGCATAAAAGGGAGGAACCATAACCCAGGAGGTGAAGCATGAAGAGGATCGCATTGGGCTTGATGGTCATTCTTGTAGTCGGGCTGTACTTGAGCGTATCGAACGCGCAGGTCAACCTCATCAAGGGGCCAAAAAGGGTCACACTGAAGATCGTAGGAAGCGTCACCAAGTATAAACCGAGCTCGAGCAGCGGCATGCAACCCGCCGCCAAAGCCTTCGAGTGTACTGCTTATGTGAAGGAGAAGAAGCAGTCACCGAAGCCGGGCACCGTTTCGCCTGCTCCGAAGGTAAAAGAGCTAAAGGTGAGGGTCCCAGGTAAGAACGCCAAGAAGCTTTGCGCAGCCCTGAAGAAGGCCCACAACAAGGACCAGGTGGTCACAGTCTCCTACAAGGTAGATAAGTTCTTTGACGAACCCTACAACAAGGTCCTGTCCGTAATGCCGTTTATGAACTTCAAGCCGGTAAAGCCTATGAAGCCGGTCAAAGTGAAGATGCGCTGACGCCTAGCATCGTCCTTGTGCCGCGCGACATCAAGGCGCCCCGGGCATCGCCCGAGGCGCCTTTTCAGTTCCTCAGCGGCTTTCCTGTCCTCAGCATATGGGCCATGCGGGCCTGGGTCCTGGGCTCGCCGGCGAGCGAGAGAAACGCCTCGCGCTCCAGGTTCAGGACGTGCTGCTCGTCGGTGACGTGGACGGTGGGCCTGTCGCCCCCGGCGAGCACCCGAGCCAGCCTCTTCGCGACGAAGGCGTCGTAGTCGGTGGCCAGCCCGCGCGCCCTGAAGGCCTCCGCTATGCTGCACAGCGCTAGCTCGCCGCCCCTCCCCGGAAGCTTTATGTCATCACGATAGGACGGCGGCGAGTAGCCGGGGGCCATACGGACCAGCTCCTCGCGCGCGGCCGTCAGCAGCTCATCGCGGTCCAGCACTATCCGGTCCTGCTCCGAGAAGAAGCCCAGCTCCTTGGCCTCGCGCGCGGATGTGCTGACCCTCGATGTGCCGATCAGCTCGAAGGCGGCCTGCGACTTCGGATGGGGGCCGCGGCCGGGGGCGCGCTCCTCCATCTTGAGCAGCATACCCTTGCAGCCGCCGCCGGAGGGGATGAGCCCCACGGAGAGCTCGACGAGCCCGACGTACGACTCGATGTAGGCCACCCGCCTGCAGGCGGCCAGTGCGACCTCGCACCCGCCGCCCAGCGCCCTCGCGAAGGGGACCGCGACGACGGGACGCTTCGAAAAGCGCACGCGCTGGCAGGCCGTCTGGAAATCCCTGAGCAGCCGGTCCAGCCCCTCGAAGTCGCCGCGGGCGGCCAGCTCCCCGATGAGCTTGAGATCGCCCCCGACCGAGAACGTCTCGCCCTCGTTTGCGATGATGAGGCCCACCCCCTCCCGCTCCGCACGATCCACCGATGCTGTGAGCATCTTCACGCTGGCGCCATCGAGGGCATTCATCTTCGTGTGGAACTCGCACGCGAATACGCCGTCGCCGAGGTCGATCAGCGACGCGGATTCGTTTTTCTCCACGAGGCCGCCCACCGAGACCGCGCGGGAGAAGGCGCCCCTTCTCTGCTCGTCGTGGAACGAGTTCTGGCCTGCGTCAAGGAGCTCGCGCACCATGGCGGGGACCGCCCGTCCCTCCGAGCGAAGCCTCTCCGCAACCCTGGCGACCCCCAGCGCGTCCCAGGCCTCGAAGGGACCCAGCTCCCAGTTGTAGCCCCAGCGAAGCGCCTGGTCGATCGAGACGATGTCGTCCGCGATTTCGCCGGCGCGCTCCGCGGCGTAGACCAGCGTCCGGGAGATCAGGGTCCATGCGATCTCGCCGGCACGGTCGTCCGAGAAGACGGTATGGGAGAGCCTGTCCGCAGCAGCCTGCCTCAGGTACGCATCCTCGACCGAGCGCGCCGCGAAGGGCTCCTTGGGGCGATATTCCAGTGATCCTAAGTCGATGGACCTGAGAGAACCTCCCTCCCTCGCATAGAATCCCCTCTTCGCCTTCGCGCCCGCAAAGCCCTTAGCGAGCATCTGCCTTAGAAACTGAGGCACGCCGAAGGGGTAGGCGAGCTCGTCCCCGGGGCATCTTTTCAATATGTTGTCGGAGACGTCCGCCAGGGTGTCCAGGCCCACCATGTCGAGCATGCGGAAGACCCCCTGCCTGGGCCTGGCGCAGGGCCTGCCCATGACCGCGTCGACGGCCTCTATCGGCCAGCCGCGCTCCCGCGCCATGTGCAGCGCATCCATCACCGAGAAGACGCCTATGCGGTTGGCGATGAAGCCCGGCGTGTCCTTCGCGCGGACGACGCCCTTGCCCAACCGCTGTTTGAGAAAGCGCTCCACGGCGATGACCGCGTCGGAATCCGAGCATGTGTGGGCGCACAGCTCGACGAGCTTGAGATACCTGGGGGGGTTGAAGAAGTGCGTGACGAAGAAGTTTTTCGCCATGCCGGGCGCCATCCTGGCGGCGAGCTCACTGCAGGATATAGCCGAAGTGTTGGAGGTGAGGATCGCGCCCGGGGAGATCAAGCCCTCGATGCGTCCGTAGACCTCCGCCTTGGTATCCGCGCACTCCACTACGGATTCGATCACCCAGCCGCAGTCCGCGATCCTCGCCCCGTCCTCATCGAGCGTGCCGACGCGGATCCGTCTCAGATCATCCTTGGAATACAGCGCGGCCGGCTTGAACTTGGCGATACGCCTGAGGACACGGTCCCCGTCAACGACTGACGTGGAGGCGCGCAGAAGCTCCACCTCGCAGCCGGCGCCGGCAAACAGCGCCGCCAGCTGCGCACCCATCGTGCCGGCACCGATGACAGCTATATTCTCGAATGAATAGTTCATTGTCTTCCAGCGTTGAGTAAATGGTAAATAGTAAATGGTGAATGGTTGTTCACAGACCATTTACTATTCACCATTCACTATTCACTCACCACCAGCCCTTCACCTGTTTTTCAAATTCGTTCCAGAACCATGGCCATGCCCTGGCCGCCGCCCACGCACATCGTGGCGAGCCCCACATTGACGTCGCGCTCTATCATGGAGTGGATCAGCGTCGTGACTATCCTCGCTCCGCTCATGCCCAGCGGGTGGCCCAGCGCGATCGCGCCGCCGTTGACGTTGAGCCTCGATTCGTCCAGGCCCAGCTCGCCGATGACAGCCAGCGCCTGCGCCGCGAAGGCCTCGTTGAGCTCTATGAGGTCCATATCCGCAAGATTCATCCCCGCGCGGCCGAGCGCCTTGGGGACGGCGGCGACCGGCCCCATGCCCATGTACTCGGGCTCGACGCCGGCGACGGCTACGGAGCGTATGCTCGCCAGAGGCTGGAGCCCCAGCCCCTTGGCGAACTCCTGCGACGCCACTAGGGTCATGGCCGCGCCGTCGGTCAGCGGCGATGAATTTCCCGCCGTAACGCTGCCGCCCTCTAGAAACGCGGGTTTTAGCTTCGACAGCGCCTCCATGGAGGTGTCGGGCCTGGGGCCGCCGTCGGCCGCAACGCGCGTCCCGTTCGCGTCGATCGGCACTATCTCGCGCTCGAAGCGGCCGGCACGCTGCGCCTCGAGCGCCTTGGCGTGGCTCCGCAGCGCGAAGCGGTCCTGCTCCTCCCTGGCGATGGAATACTTGCGGGCGACGTTCTCCGCGGTGATCCCCATGGACACATAGGCCTGCGGCTTTCCAGGCCTCGTAAGGCGTTCGTTGTAGCTGGGGTTGAAGCCCGCCATGGGCACCGCCGTCATCGATTCGATTCCGCCCGCGACGAAGAGCCTGCCGTCGCCGCAAGAGATTGCGCGCCCCGCCTGGGCGATCGCCTCCATGGAGGAGGCACAGAGGCGATTTACGGTGACCGCGCCCGCGCCCATCGGGACGCCGGCGAGCAGCGCTATGTTTCGCGCGACGTTGTAGCCCTGCTCCCCCTCGGGGACGGCGCAGCCCACGATCACGTCCTCTATCGCCTCCGGGTCGAGCCCCTCCGTCTGGCCGAGCACGGCGGTCAGGACCTGCTCCGCCACGTCGTCTATGCGCGTGGAGGCCAGCGCGCCCTTGCGGGCCCTGGTCATCGGGCTTCTCCTGCAAGCGATTATCACCGGATCCGGCATATCATCCTCCCTGGCCCTCCGAGTGGATTCACAGCGGGCTCGGCAGATTTAGCCGAACGGCGAAAGGACTTCAACTCATTTGGTGTTGCTAGAGGGAGGCGAAGGCGTCGGCGGCGAGTTTCCACTCGTAGGAGTGCGAGGGCAGCATGCGCTCGATCCTGCGCAGCGCCTCGCTGACCGCGGCGCTGTCGTGGACGCCGTGGCGCATGATGAACCTGCTGAGCGTGCGGGCCGCGGCCTTGCGCACGTTCCAGAAGTCGTCGGAGAGGGCGTACACGAGCGCGGCCTCGGAGGCGCGGCTGTTCCAGAGCAGCAGGGCCTCCGCCGCCACCTCGCGCACGGCAGGGTCGGGATCGGAGCGAAGCGCCCGGGCCACGATCTCGTTCGCGGGTTCGGAGCCCGAGAAGCGAAGCGCCTTGATCGCCGCCTGGCGAATGAGGCCGCACGGCTCGATCCTGGGCTTCATGTACCTCCTCAGGATCTTGAAGACGCGCGCGGAGATCTCGTCGGTAAAGCCCAGCAGGAACCTGCCGAGCGAGCGCACCGCCTCGTAGCGGACGTAGGGCTCCGCGTCCTTGGCCGCGTCGATGACGTGCCCGAGCACCCGCTCGGTGGCGAAGTAGCCCATGGCGCAGGCGATGCCGGCGCGGAGCCTGGCCGGTATGTGTCTCTCCAGCGTCACCAGGTCGAGCATGAGCGGCAGCGATTCCTCCGCGCCCATGAGGCCCAGCGCCCGGGCCGCCTTCTCCCTCACCCTCGAGGAGCTGTCGTAGACGAGCGCCTTCATGAGCGGCTTGTGCGCCCTGTCGTCGCCCAGCTTCCAAAGCGACCAGGCGGCCTCCTGCCTGACGGCCGGGTCGCGATCGCTCACGAGCGAAACCGAGAGCGGCACGACCGCCTCGGGCAGCTTCACCCCCCTGGCGGCGATGTCGCCGATCTCCCTGGCCGCCGCCACCCGCTCGCTGCGGCGGCCCTTGCGCAGCGCCATGAGCGCGCGGCCGATGGCCTCCTCCGGCTTCGGCTCCTCCGCCTGTATCACGCTGCGCAGCGGCCGCACGACCGGCTCGGAGACGATCCCCTCCTTGGAGCCGGCGCCGGCAAAACCGCGCCGGGCCTTGTCCTCAGAGGCCTCGGAGATCACGCTTTCGAAGGAAATTCTCATCCAATGCCTTATCGCCCTTTGGGCGAATTTGTTGCGCGATTTTAAAAAGGCCCCGCCCTCCCTGAGGAGTGCCCTCAGGGGGAGCGGAGCCCCGTTTTAAGGAGATGCGCAGGCCCGTAAGCCGAGTTCTGTTCTATACGGCCATTCATCTGGGACCGCCGTCGCCGGCGGCCTCAATGCGGCCTACCCGCCATCCCGCCTCCGTATATTTGAGACCACGGACGGATCACCCGCGGGGCCGATGGCCCCGGGATGGCATTCTTGGCCTTGCTCCCCATGGGGTTTGCCGTGCCGTCCCCGTCTCCGGGAACGCGGTGGGCTCTTACCCCGCCGTTTCACCCTTACCCCGGCTTGCGCCGAGGCGGTTTATTTTCTGTGGCACTTTCCGTCCCCGTCATCTCCCTAAATGGCCGGGGCCTGGGTGTTACCCAGCATGGCATCCTTTGGAGCTCGGACTTTCCTCCCCGCCTTTCGGCGGAGCGGCCGTTCGACCTGCGCCATCATGTCAATGAGCTGTCAGCACCTCTCGTCTATCGCCCTGTTCGCGAGCTTGTCGGCCTCCTTGTTTCTCTCGCGGGGCAGGTGCTCTATAGTATATCGGCCTATCTCGCGCAAGGCCCTGCGTATCTCATCATGGAGGGGCTTTATACCCTCGTTCTTGACCTTATACTCGCCGCGCACCTGCTTCACCATGAGCTCGGAGTCGGCGTAGATCGCAAGCTCGGTGGCCCCCAGGCGCATTGCCTCCTCCAACGCGAATATCAATGCTTTGTATTCGGCCTGGTTGTTCGTAGTCTCGCCCAGGTATCTTACCACCTCGGCGACGACCTCGCCGCGCTCGTCGCGGATGACCGCGCCCGCACCCGCGGGGCCGGGGTTGCCGCGCGCCGCGCCGTCGGAATGTATGGTGAGCTTTGTCACTTGGGAGTTCCTACTTCGATACCAGCCCGAAGGCCGCGAAGAGCTTGCGCTCCTCGGCCGGGGTGAGAGAGGACAACACCTCCTTCGTCCTCTCGGAGAGCGCCTCGTCCGCGCGCGCCTCGGAGGCCTCCGCGGAGCCCTCGGCCACCGCCTCGTCCATGAGCGCGCCGGCCACCTCGCGAAGCGCAGCCCGCACCTCGGCCGTCGAGAAGACGTCGCCCAGCTGCTGCTTGACGCAGGCGAACTTCTCGTTCTCCGCTATGAAGCGGATCATCTCGGCCAGGGTGTCCTTGGGCATCGACGTTATCTTCATGCGCTTCCTCCCTCGGGTTCCTCTTTCGGCTCCGGAACGTAGACGAGCCGCTGGCAGTTCGGGCACGCCTTGAAGTGCTCCTTGCGAAGCACCTCGTTGTACAGCTGCGGGGGGAGCTTCCGCGAACAGCCTGTGCAGACCCCGTCCGCAACCTCGACGAGCGCATCCGTGTAGCGCCTGCGGACGAACTCGTACTTCCTCAGCGCGTCCTTGGTCAGGCTTTCCAGGAGCTTGGGCCTGCGTGAGACGTGGTGCTCGTGGGTCTTCTTGAGCTCCACCTCCTCCGCGTCTATGGCCTTGCGCGCCTCGCCCAGCGTCTTCTCCTTTTCGGCGTGATCCGCCTCAAGTTGCGCGATTTCTTGCCCCAGGGCCTCTATTCGCTCCATGGCCTGTAAAACCCTGTCCTCGCGCTCCCTGTTGAGCCTCTTGCCCTCGGCGATCTCCTTTATGGCCGCCTGGTACTCCTTGTTGGTCTTTATGGCGTAGAGCTTGGCCTCGCGCTCCCTCAGATGCTCCACGGAGGCGGCCAGGTCCTTCTCGTCGGCGCGGCGGTCGTGCTCGACCTGCTCCCGCTCCGAGCTCAGGGCGGTCATCCTCTCGTTTATCTCGTCGAAGGCCTTCTGTTCGCCGGCGATCTTTTCGGGGAGGCTGGCGAGCTCGCGCTCGATCTTGTGGAGGCTCAGGTCGATATCCTGGAGTTCTCGCAGTAGGGCCAGCTGTTCTTCGAAGTCTGCTGCCATCTCTTCTCCGGTTGCCAAAAATGGACCATCCCATGTACGCCCAAGCCGGGACCTTGTCAATGCGTTATATCGCTCTAAACGGCCCAAATAGGCCCTTTCGGCCCCAGTCGCTAAGCCCTTGCGTTTCGACCCGGTTTTCGCTAAAGGCCCCTACTCGCACGTCAGGGGCCCGTAGCAGGAGCCTCTATTGGAAATATGACTCTATCGCCGACTGAATATTTTTGTCTGAGGCAAGGCAGCGCGAGGAGGCCGGCCGAGTCGTACTTAAGGGTACGTCGCAGGCCGTGCCGACGAGGGCAACGCAGCATCAGGCAAAAAGATTCAGTCGGCCTAAGGGCCCTTAGCTCAGTTGGTTAGAGCCTCCGGCTCATAACCGGGTGGTCCCAGGTTCGAGTCCTGGAGGGCCCACAAAAAAGAAGTGAGAGAACGGGAGGTTGGCGATGAGCCTGCCTCCCGTTTTCTCTTTTGAAAAATTTTAGGCCAAATTTGGGCCAAATTTTTCACCGACCTCCAACGTAATTTCTCTTCCCGAAGTCTACGCGCACTACATTGTCGCTGCTGAAAGAGACGATGTCCGCCTTGTCCACCAAAAACGTCTTGAGGAGATGGACGTAGCGCATCGTCGTCTTGATGTCGCTGTGCCCGAGGATCTCTTTCAGGTGATAGATGTCCCCGCCGTTCATCATGAAGTGGCTTGCGAAGGTGTGGCGGAGGTCCTGGAAGCGGATCTTGCGCACCCCGGCCTCCCGCACGTCGCGCTGAAAGTTGTGCGAGACATTGCTCCTATCGAACGGGCGCCCGCTTATAGTGAAGACGAGTTCGCTCTCGCTCTCCGACCTCATCGCCAGGAGATCGCCGTATATCGCGGTGTTGATCGGCACGTGACGTATCTTGTGCCCCTTGGTCGTGTTCTTCACCTGCCGCTCGAAGCCGTCGTACGACCTCCTCACCGTGATGAGGCGGTTGTGGAGGTCGATCTCCGGCCAGCCCTGCCCAAGGACCTCCCCGAGCCTCATCCCGGTGTTCAGGGCGAATTTATAGAGCCTGGGGACCACCTCTCGGCCGGTGCCCCGATACTTGCCCTCCGTGAATGCGAGGAAGCGCTGCGCCTCGTCCTGCAGCCAGAAGACTATCGGCGGCTGCTGTACCCTCAGAAGCCCCACCACCGTGACGGGGTTGAAATAGGCCCGCCTCCGCTTGATGGCGTAGTTGAAGATCGCCCGGACGAGCTCCAGGTTGCGGTTGACCGTGCTCTTGGACCTGCCGTGCCCGAGCATCTTCTGGATGAGGATCTCGACCAGGTGCGGTGTGGCATCTCTCAGTACCACGCCGCCGAAGATCGGCAGGATATTGTCCCTGAGCATCTGCTTGTCGGTCGCGACGCTCTTCGACGCCTTCCGAATGACCGCGTGATTTTCGAGCCAGTCCTTTGCGGCCTGATCGAAGGTGTAGCGCAGGCCCGACGTATCGCTCGTGAGCTTGATCTCGCGCTCGTACTGCTGAGCCTCAAAGAGCCCATCGAAGGTCTTGGAATACGCGATGCCGTCGCGCCAGACCTTGACCTTGTAGACATGGCCCTTCCTTCTCTTCATCCTAATTATCGACATCGAACGCTCCTCTGTTTGAGCCAGATTTCGATGTCGGAGGATTTGAAACGGATATGACGGCCCACCTTGACGAAGGGCACCGTGCGCTTGTGGCACCAGTCCCTGATCGTTGAGACGGGCACGTCCAGATATTCGGCCAATCGATTTATAGACCATAGCTGGTTGTCAAAGAGCCGGGCCCTCTCCCGAACCAGTATGCCTTCCTGCGAATTTTCGCAACCCATTGGATAGCCTCCTGTGCGCCCTTTATAAGAGCAATTTGCGTACCAGGAAGCCGACCCATATATATTGGACACTTATCGCATTTCTGAGTGTGTCATGTGAGTCAAGTGAGTCATTTTATGTGTCAGACCTTGACGCATTTGACACACTTTTCGCTCAATCCAGATTCCGCCCTCTCTCGGCTGTTCATCACATTTCAGCGACTTACCCGCTTGCCCGCTCCACAACATCATTGGCACAGGATTTGCTCTAGTAAATAGGACGGAAACTTTCACGTCGGTTGCAGGGGTTGCACGATGAGGCCGTCGAAGAAAAAGCTAACAGGTGATGTTGCAGGAGTTGTTGCAACAGGATTTGGGCTGTTGCAGCACCCTCAAAGGGCTGCAACAGCCGTTGCAGCTGGGGTCTGCCGCCGCAGTCAAATTTCTTCGTCATTTCGGGGCCTTCGCTTGGCTGTTGCAGCCAGCCATCCATTGACCACCCCCTCTCTACGTCTCTGCAATGGCAAGGTCATGGTCGAGAGGGGGTGGTCAATGGATCGCTCAGGCCCGTTGTCGTTTCTATGGGCGGCGGCGTGCGTGAGGATGCGGATAACTGGAATGAGGAGATGTTAATTCAATTTTAAAAAGGAGGGTATGGTTATGGGAAAGAAAAGAGGGAATGCAAATGGAGTGAAGATTGCGGGGGAGGATCTGGAGTTCTTTTTGAGATGTCTGCAACATCGATATCTCAAACTTGAAAATGTGCAACGATGTTTCCCTCAAAACTGCACGGATATTTCCAACGATAAGCGGTCTGCGCTCTACTATCGCATCTATCGCCTGGTGAAGGCCGGCTACATCAAAAAGCAGGTGTTGCAGGGACGCAAAGTCTATCTGCTGGACAGGAAGGGCCTGGACGAGATCCGGGAGATGAATCGGGAGAATCTGCCACTGGTGCAACCGCACGAGCTCAAGAACATCGATCACGACTTGTTGGTTGCATATGCTAGGTTCTATTTCGAGTCCCATGGGGCCATGGATTGGGTGTCCGAACGTGAGTTCCTGCAACATCTAAAAGAGATACCCCTCGTTCCCGATGGCGCCTTCACGATCAGCGACAGGGTGATCTTTGTGGAGGTCGAGCTGACTCGAAAGTCCATCGAAAGATACGAAGCGATCGCCAAGATCTACACCGAGCCCAGGGGGCCTGACCGTGTCGTCTACCTCTACCGGCAGAAGTCGGTCGTGGAGCCGCTCATCGAGATGACCAGCCATCACGAACGCCCCGGCTTCTTTCCGTTCGATGAGGATATGCCCCCGCCGGACCAGGTCATCGGTCGGTGCAACGGAAATGAAATCCGCCTGGATCGTTTTCTGGGGATTGCGGAGTAATCTGCAACGCTGCAACGGCTGCGACAGCAAAGCTAATTTCACTCTAATCGCCCATTTCAACATTTGTTGAAATAGGACGAAACACTGAAAATCTGCGTCAATAACCCGGATTTCACTCTAATGGCCTGTTTCAACATTTGTTGAAACAGGCCATTACACTGAAAATCTGCAATCCGGAGTTTAATATAGTGCTGATTTGTAAAGCGTGACTGGACGTTTCAGCATTATTTTAAACTGCGTCCTGTACTGTCACAAAAAGCGATCGCTTTTTGTGACAGCGGTTCAACAGCGGTGTCACGCCACGAGTTATGTCAGAAAAAGATATATGATTTTCTGACATTAAATGTTCGTGAAAATGCCAAATCACTTTGTAAATAAGCTATTTAAACGAGCACTTCGCCATCGGATGGGTAAGCGAGGGAATCAACTTTGTGTCAGAAAAAACGATCGCTTTTTCTGACAATGATTGGCCTATCATCAATTTTGCAAGGCGTAGATACTAATATTATCAAGATGTTACGAGGTTGATAGCTCCATCATCATTTTTGCAAACGCAGGGCCTATGTCAGTATTTTTTGCTCGCACGATTTGGGGAGGTTCAAAACTTCAGGCAATCTAATCTTTCCCAAATGAATCGACTAACTCCGAGAAGGTCTTGGGCGTGTATTTCTCAAACATATCCTGTTCAACATAGAGCCAGCCTGCGTGAACCTTGCTCTGGAGCGTATTCAAGTCCTCGCACCACTGCGCAAGACGAGCGATCTTCTCCGGATCGTCCAGATCCTCTCGCCCCTTCGTCTCTACAATCCACAACTCCTTATCATTACGCTTCACGATGAAGTCCGGATAGTAGTCCGCTATGAAACCGTCAGCGTTCTTGTAGTCGATCTTAAAATGCACAGCGAAATAGTTCTTAACGTAAGAGACGATATCGTCGCAGCCCTCCAGGAAGCTCGCAAATTCGAGCTCAAAATGGCTGTCGCCGATTATCTTGTTGAAAGGCGATTTCCGGGGAATCAGATACTCCTGCCCCTTTGTCACAAAGGGCCTGCACTTGCTTATCTTGATATAATCCCTGATCTCAGCCTCGCCCTTGTCCAGAACGGTCAGGGCATTGATCTCCTGCTTGAAGGTCTCGATCACCGTCTTTGTCGCTTCAAGCTCTGAGAGATTTCTGAGCGTGTTCAGATCGTTCAACTTGACCGACTTCTCAAAGAGATGATTGCTTATGAATTCCCTGACCTTCTCATATAGCACATCAAAGCCGCTGAAGAGCCTCAAATCCTTCATTATCGCCTGTGCAAAATAGCCTACGACGCTCTGATATTCAGGCACGAAGTCGGCATCAAAGAGAGTGCGGTGGGTAATCTCACCGTTGGAGATGTCGCGGAAGACGATCTCCCGCTTCTCCTCCTCGGTAAACTCTTTGAGGGCCACCTTCTTATGACCGAAGCTGTCGACCTTCAACTCCGAGAGGTTCTTGTACTCACGGTATATCCTGGGCGTGAGGATGGGCACCTCGATGTCGAGGGCATCCACATCCTTTGTTACGTTCGCATGGTCGATCTCTATGACCACAGGCGTCTTGGCATCGCTGCCCTCGCCCATCTTCCTGTGCTCCAGCTCAACTCCCTCGGACTTTATCGAATCCACGAAGTCCATGAAGGCCTCTGTGCCAACCACGCTGACGTATTCCGTGACGTCCTGACCGAAATACATACGTCGAAGCCCTCTGCCCAGCGTCTGCTCTGGAAGGATGTTGCTCTTGGAAGAATAGGGTCTCAGACCAACAATGGTTGTGACGTTGCGCACATCCCAGCCCTCTTTCAGCATCATCACCGATACGATGGCCTTGTAAGGGTTGTCTACCCTGTCTATCTCGTTCGAGAGCTTTCGCAGCTTTTCCAGCTCCTCCTTGTTTTTCCCGGTAGCTGCTTCAGATATTTCGCCGTTGTTCTTGGTGTGGATCACAAGGACTGAGTCCTTGGCCTCGAAATCAGGATAAGTCGCTGAAAGATACTCCGCAACCTCGTCGCAATTTTTGGTGTCATCGGTCATTATGAAGAGCACAGCCTTCTTGTCGACCTTCGCATGCTCCTCGAAGGCCTTGCGCCATTCAATGACACCGAGGTGAATATACTGCCGGTATTTCTCGGTGAACTTCGAGCTCTGCTCCTCCTTGAGCTTGCTCCGGCTGGCCTCGTCCGGCACGACCGGGTGCTTAACCACATCCTGATGTATCGCCTCAACCAGGGGATAGTCGCAAATCGTCTGGACGAAAATCCCACCGTCATTGTGGCGCGGCGTGGCGGTGACATCCACCTGCAGCGCAAGCTCATCCCCCTTCATCTTCAGCCGGTTATGAATATCCTCAATGGACTTGAACCAGGCGAGCCTCTCATCGTGGATATGATGGGCCTCATCGTTGAAAACCACGAGCTCGTCTATATCCCTCACGATCTGATCCAGATCGACCCTTGAGTCGGTCGTTGCACCGACAGGCTTAGGCCCGAGGAAATATTCCATCGTATTCGCGTCGAGCGCCGTCGGTTCGCTTGCGGAATTCTCGTAAACCCTGTGGATGTTCGTAAGGAATATGTTTCCAGTCTTTCTGATAGTTCCGAGATTGTCCTGGATATGAAGCGAAAGCTGAAAATCATCCTTCCAATTTTGCCCCTCAAAGCCATTGTCGGGGAGGATTGGATCATGGAAGAAGATCTTCAGGCCGTCGAAGTCGCTCCTGAGCCTTTCCAGAACTATGATGTTTGGCGCGATGACCAGAAAATTGCGCGCCAGCTGCGAATCAGGCTCATAGAGCTTGTGAAAGTAGCACCATGCGAGCAGCAGTGCTATCGCCTTGGTCTTGCCGCTCCCCGTGGCCATCTTGATGACATATCGCCGCCATGACTCGGAAAACATGCTCGCCGTGAGTATCCGGGAGCTGTCGTATCGCATGAGATCATACTTATCCTTCGCCTTCACGACCTCATACAAATAGATGACCGTCTCCACGGCCTCCCGCTGGGCAAAGTAATAGCGAAAGAGGGAAGTGGTCTCATCGGCGCCCACGATCGGATGGTCTACGTTGAACCACCAGTTGAGGAGGGCCACGCTCGTCGCGCTGGCGTCCTTGTAGCCGGAATCACGCCATGCCTTGACCTCCCTGCGGAGCTTGTCCACAAGCGGCGGCAGGAGCTTCCCATAGCCCTTCTCTCGCAAGGCCTCATCGGCCGGAAACCAGCGTAAATCGGGGTCTAAGACCTCATAGGGCGATCTGGGAAATTTGGGATGCAGGGCCATGGAAAATACCTATGCTTATAACCTATTGTAAATATAGCATTATTTAGAACTTAGCAATTCATTATCCAGGCATCGGGAAAAGAACCTTTTCAGTCCATCAAGTACCCATCAAGTAAACAACCTGTTGATATTACAAGCGATATCGCTGAAATACGCTCAATAATAACCACCTCATCAAGTAAACATCACGCGCCCTTTGTTAACATCGGGGAACGATATCAAACCTAGCAAACGTAACCCCCCGATAATCCGCATATTTTCTTATTTCGCCTTTGATAGTCACCGCGTTGGCTTTGTTAAATGATCGCCTGCCTCGTCGATCTCCCACCTCGGTTTTGCCCTGCTCCCATTATTCTTAATTTTTCGACCACGCGCCAGCTCAGCCAGTAAATTGTGGATCTTTTGCTTTTTTTGCTTATCAGTAAGCACCTCCGGCAGCTTTTTCATCAATACAGCATCGACATCTTTTCGATCTACCGGACCATGTTCGCGTACGAGTTCGTAAATCATTTCCAGATAATACTTCTTATCCAATCCACGATCCTTGATGTGCCGCGCCTTCTGCCCGGCAAGGCCGGCGACTTTCCCCGCTATGATAAGGTTTGGATAGCGCCCTTCCACAAGCTTGGCAGCCTTCAGGCGCTGGTGATCCTCTCGTGAAATCTTGATGCGTTTCTGAATCTTGTCCAGCAGGATGATATCCCACATGTGGAGGTCTGAGCGCTCCATCAACACACGAGTGTACTGCTCATCGAGAATCTCACCTCTTATCGTCACCGCCACTCGATCAGCCTCAGACAGATCGTAATCCGGCAGCGGAAAAAAACGTTTTATTTGTTCCTGAAACATCCTTTTGATGCCACCGCCTTGCGTATCGATCATATTGAGATTAACCATCGCCTCTGCCAAATGCGAATTTCGATATATCTCTAATGGTGCATCCTGTTGGATGACCCTCTCGACATTCCCTGGCAGGAAACTGCCTGTGTTCGTCAACACGATTGAGTGTGGCGATTCCACCACATTGATACGCCCTTGCAGACTGTAGTCTTGGTGCGCAATGCAGTTATGCAAAGCCTCACGGATGACCCAGGAATCGTATTGAGTGATTTCCTGCGGGAACAGCGTGCCGCTTGGCATCGTTCGCAGGGTAAGCTTTCGGATGCAATCCAACACGCGGTCCACTTGCAAAATAAACGGTGGCCCGAAATGCTTGTAGTCAAGCTCACGATTTCGTTCATCCTTGAGAATCCAGGTAATCTTCGCCACTGCTGGGGAAAGCAACGGAGCAGACTCGGCTTTTCCAAGCAGCAGGATTGCAGCATGTGTAATAGCACCTCTAATTGTCAACTTGGCTTTATTCAGAAAGGTTGCGTCATCCCATTCATCAACCCGTGCGGCTTGTCTATGATGTTTGACCTTGAATTGCTCGCGCGCTTTCAAGATCGCTTCCGAATCCAGATCGCCCAAAGATGCTGCTTCACAGATCTGCGCCGACCAATCAATTTTTCTCGCCCAGATCTCCCTCTCCTTCTCTGGATGCTTTGCAAGTTCTGTGAGACTTGAACCGATGCGTATGTATGCTGTGCCGTAGAATTTAACAGGCCGGTCGAATGCCGGTTTGATTTCGAAGAGAACAACGCGATCTTTCGGATGGTCGACGATAAAAACTTCGAAACCGACATTGGGTTGGAGACCATTGTTCAGCCATAAGAGCAAGTCCTGATTTCCTTTTCCCTTCGCTGCATATGGGTCAAAGGCCGTACCCACGACTTCATGGGTCTCGTTGTCCACACCAAAAAGAAGATACCCCCGAGATTCTCCTGCCAAACACACGGAGTTTGAGAGCCCCGAGATGTATTTACCCAAGGGATGTGGTGTAAGCTTACTGGCCTTGAACTCAAACCACTCCATCTCGCTCGCCATCCGACGCAGCCGATCAACAAGCGCAATGAGTTCTGCGTTCTTCATCCCACCCCCACCTCGATCACCTTCATGGTGTCGTTGCCGAAGATATCCACGACCTTGACAGCGATTTTATAACGACCCTTTTGGGGATATTCGTAGAAGATGCTCTTGAGCTCAAGGGTGCGATCCTTCTTCGTGCGGAAGGATTGCCACTCGTTCTCGAAGATATAGTCACCCGTCCAAACCTCTTCATATTTATCCAGGGTAAGCTGCTGCTCGGGGGTCTTCCCGTCAAGCTCTACCTGGACGGCCTTCTCCGCCTTGGGCACCCGGATGATCTCTTTCTTGCTCTCGAAATCAAAATCCACGGCCCAATAATCGATCCAGTCTGTCCACTTCTTCGTCAGGACGTCCCGCTTCACGATCCCCTTCTTGTCCTTGCTCACCTTGACGATCTTGCCGCCCTCGAGGGCGATCCTGCTGGCTCCGTTCTTGAGCGCCTCCGCTACATGGTCTATCGAGTCCTGCGTATAGAAGACACCGAAATCGGTTAGTTCCACCGACACGGACTTTTTCTTGACGCGGGGCTTGACCTCCACAAACGACACGTCATGGAAGACAACCTGATTCTTCTCGACAGCCCGCTTGTCGAAGACCTCCTTGGGGATATGCTTGAGCGCCAGATCTATCCCCTTCTCCTTGGCCTCCTCCTGCACATGTGGCGATAGCCCCATCTCGAACTCGAAGGAGAGCACATCCACCTTTGTGAGCTTCTTCTCCAGGCACTCCTTTACAATCGCCTCGATATAATCGCGCGAGACAGGGTGATTGATGGGGCCTATGGCCACAAGCCTGGCGGATCTCTTGCCTGAAAACGTCTTGAAACCGGATACCGGCTCGGCACGATAGGCGTGGAGAATCAGCTCTATGTATTCGCGTTCCCTCTGTGCCAACTGCTGCTTTTTCTCATCATCGCGGAGGTCTTCGTTGACGCCGACATAATGCTGGCGCTCGTACTTGCCGAGGTTGAGTATCTCGAACGCCCGATAATCCTTCCCATCGGACTTGAGGCCGCGCTGTACCCCAATCATGCGCTTGCGAGTGGTGTGTACGGCGAATTTGCCGAGGTCCGAGCCAATCCACTTACGACCCAACTTTTCAGCAACCGCAAGGGTTGTGCCCGAACCGCAAAAGAAGTCGGCGACAAGATCGCCTTCGTTGGAGGAAGCCTTGATTATGCGTTCAAGCAGGGCTTCGGGTTTTTGAGTGGGGTAATCTAATCTTTCGGCTGCTTGCGAGTTAACATCAGGAATGTCGTTCCATATTGTTTGTAATGGTATTCCCTGCTTCGTATCTAAATAATCCTTATACTGCGGTTTACCTTTGCCATCTTTGCCAAAATAAATGATGCCTTCTTCCATCGCTTTATCAATGCGTTCTTGTGTCCATCTGAAATGTAATCCGGGTGGGGGAGAAATAACACGGTCTCCAAATCTCACTTCCGGCCCTTGCCCCTTACCGTACATAGATTGTAGCCTATAGCGCCGACCATTTTCCTCATACACATACTTACTACTTAGATACTCTTCTCGGAATTCGTGATGCTGAAGTTTGTATGTATATTCATCTGATTTTGCAAAATGCCATATTGTATCATGGATTATGGTAGCTTTCTTTTTCGCAACTTTATTATTTGCCCTTCTCCATATCAACTCGTTTATAAGATTTCTACTTCCGAATACTTCATCCATTACAATTCGCATGAAAGCCGTCACTCGCCAATCACAATGCACATAGATGCTTCCGTTTTCTGCAAGCAGGTCGCGCATTAGGGACAGGCGTTCATAGATCATCGCTATAAAACTATCGGTGCCTTTACCCCATGTGTCACGATAAGCCAGGTCCTCCAGAACGGAGGCTTGCTTCGTGAACTGCTCGTCGCCAACATCTATGTTGATGGAGAAGTCCGCGCCAACGTCAAAAGGGGGATCGATGTAGATGAGCTTTAAGCCGCCCTGATCCTCGATCGCCTGTCTGAGCGGGCCGTTCTTGAGGCTGGAGAGGATGAGCTTGTTGTCCCCCCAGATGAGCTTGTTGGTCCACCCCTTGAGCTGACGCCCACGTTGGTCGAAGATATCGAACTGGACGTTCGACTTCTCACTCTCTTCACGCGGCTCGTCCACCTGCTCAATAGTCTGAAACGGCAGCACAACGTTGCAGACCTCATTGGTCTTCCCACTCCAGACCAGCTCCACCTCTCGCTTGTCCTCGAAGAGCAGGAACCTATATTGCTCCGGCAGATCCTTCCCCACCTCCAGATACTTCACAATATCCCGAATTTCGTTGTCAGCTAGCTTCATAAGAGGTCCTATGAATCTCAATTACTCCTAGTCTAAAGCATCCCGCCCAGAGCCGCATAACCATCCGATATTATAAGCGATATTTCAATCAATAAGTCTCGCGTCACAGGATTTTCGCAGCATCCAAAACCGCACAATTGTGCTTAATATTCAACGTGATATGGAACTTGGACACCGTTATAAAACGATCTATTTCGATACGAGCAGGAATACGCATGAGCAGAGGCAAGAAACTTGAAAAGGATTTTTTTGAGTTCATCAAAGAACTTATCGAAGCGTCTTATTGGCCGTCGCGGGCTGGCCAGCAAAATGGTTATGATTCATATGCGCGATTTAAATTTGGATCAATGGAGTATCTATGGCGATTTGAGCTGAAGGATTTGAACGCTAAATCTCACAAGAAAGACTTTGGTGACATTAAAGAAATCGAAATCAAAGATTTTTCTGAAAAGATCTTGCAGCTTATAGCACGTGAAAACGAGGCCACTTTTCCACATGTGTTTTGTGTTGTCATACCGCATAAGAGAATCGGAAATAACAACCAATTACGCACAGATCTATTGAGCTGGAATCACTTCAACAAATTTCCTTTTGAAATATTGATTTGGGATTTTGATATTCTCTTTCCAGTATTAAAAAAGCATTATCCTAACTGGGTAGATGTTTTTTATCCCAACGTACCTAAGAATTATAAATGCGCCGATGCGGATCCAATTAATGAGATAATAAAACGTAAATCTCAGTCGGGATGTTTATATACAAGGTCTTATATTAGGATTAGAAAGATGAAGGAGTCCGTAAAATATCCACACGTATTACATATTAGGATTACAGAAGAACAAGACAATCCTCTGAATCCACAAGTTAAAGTCGAATGCAATACCGTTTCTGCTCTAGTAGATTTCGCTAGACTCTCTGAACTTTGCATTAGTAAATACCCAGAACCCGGAGCCCCCCAAGAACGGCCAGAAACCAAACAGAGAAGAACAATTGGGCACATTGAAGGGGATACTCCTAAGAACATCACAGAGAGGGTATCCGTGGTGATCTATGACGAGAAAAGCCATTTAAGAGATATCGATTTAAAAAAGTCTGGCATCGTTGCCTTATTTAAGGATATTTCGTGCAATGGCAAGAGTCTATTCAAACACATTAAGGAGTTTTGCTCCTCGTGCGATAAGGGATGCGTTTCTTTTATTATTGACGCTAATGTTCAATTAGCACGGGTCCCTTTTAAAGAATTGACCGCTGCTCATTTTGGGGAAACGTCTGACATAACTTTTGCAATTGAGTATACAGATAATGAGTAAAAAAGGACAAAACAACATAACTGGAATTGAGGCTCAACAGTGGGCTGCATTGTCTCTATTTCTACAATACCTATCCAATCCCAATTTTGATCGAATTGAATTGGAGCCCGTTGATTTTCACGATTTCAATCTTGTGTTTAGCGATGGGCACAAAATCATCTGTGAGTCAAAGTGTGAAAAGAGGAATTTCACTTATGCAGATCTCAAGAAACTCCTTAAATCTACGTTAATAAAACATGAGATAAATCAGAATGATGTTATCCTGGTCGTTTGTCTAAATCTCAGCGATGCACTCCTTAACAATGTTAAAATGATGAAATACCTTCCGGATGAGTATGGGAAACGATTTAAGAGCAAGCATTTTACAAAAGCTGAAATAGAATTGATATCGAGAATTAAATTCTGGAAAGTATCTCCCGAAAACAATAAGGCAATATGTAGCGCTCTTTTATCTGAATACTTCGATTTTTGGGTGCCAAAAGAGGATATGGCTCGCTTTACTGATGTCCTAAAACAATATTTCAATGATGCAGCTTCTAGGGGATCTGTATTTTCAAGAGATGAGCTCCGAGCGAATATCAGACAATTGGGAGCTGAGATTGTTACGAAAACGGGATTATATGATGAAGAAAGAAGAAGGCCGGAAGAAATGGTACGAGGTCTAGTTGAAGCATTGAAGAATGATCGAGATCCCGTCTGGACGCAATATCCCCTCGCTGCATTATCAACACAACCTTACTTATTGCACTACGTTTTTCTTAACATCAAAAGCAAGAGCGGTATAGATCTAAGCAAGTGGGATGATCTATGGCAACTTAATCGGTGGTACGGTTTCTCTTTTAACGTGTTTCACGTTTTTTCAAATAACTTGCACAGCAAAATAAATCGACAATATATTCTAACATATATCAAAAATAACGTGTCAGCCCTGCGCGGCTTCTACCGTTTAGATTTCTTCATTGATGGAGCTGTCAGGATTGCTGAGAAAATACTTCTGAAAGATCCTTCCTTAGCCGACGAAATATTTAAAACAATTAGGTCTTTATTGGCGAGCATAGAAGATGAAATCCTTTATGTAGAAAACAATTTAGACCGTGACCATCAGAGGAAGACCATAGCACGGTTACTATCCCTCCTTTATGACAAGACTAGCTCCAAGATAGCCAATGAGATTGCAGAATATTCAGCAACTACCTTTGACCTTGTTCATGGGCGCCATGACACACCTGGGGCTATATTTTCAATTCTGTATAAATATCTCACAAGCGCTTGGAAGATATTTCCTGAGCGATTCGAGTGGCTCGTTAAAAACCTCATCAGGCAGTATGCTAATTTTTATGAGGGCAGGTTAAACAATGGTTGGGATCATATGGGATCAACAGGTGCCTTTTGGGGACGCGACTACCAAGTAAAAGACTTGGAGTTTGTTGAAATAATATTAAAGCCTGCACTTAATCAGTTCTATGAACGATCACACCGAGCAGCATGGGCATTTATTAAAGAGCACTGCATTATTTCTCAAAAACGTGTTTCAAAAAATAGACCCGATTTTCTGAACAGGTCTGCTATTCCGGTTGTGCTTAAGCAGTATAAGTATGGAAATAAAAAGGATTCTAAAGAGGCGTTTGAGATACTTAAGGAGTTCATTCTTTCCACGAAGGGGATCCCAGTTAAATTTGAGCTTATCTATCAAGAAGTTCGTGACGATAGATATACGGATGAACAGAAGTGGCAATTAGTTCAAGTTAGTCTTATTGACAAATACGGCAATCTACCTATCACGCCGTTTGTCGAGCAAATCGTTACAAACCTTGCTAAAAAGGGGCATGTTGAAGCTCGAAACGCATTAACGCACTGGTTTAGTGATGCTGAATATTTCAGGAAGTATCGAATTGTTGATAATGCAATTCCGAATATTGAGGCTTTGATAGATTCTGATTTCGAGTTAGCAATATCGCTGTTTAAGAAGTTCATTGGAAATGAAGTGTTTATCAATAAAAAGGATGAATTTGACACGTATGATGCAGCGGTCATCCTACAAAAAATATTGGACCGTGATTATGCGAAAGGGCTTGAGATTCTTAATGAATTAATTCGGATTCAGAAACCAACGATCAACCAGCAAATCCTCATCAGTCATGGATATTTTCATCATCGAAATCCCAATGAAAAGGAAGATAAGAGAGTATTAACTAGAATCTACAATGATTTCATAAAGCCGAATTTGGCGAAATTTTCTGACTATAACTATCTCACGCATTCGCATTCACGTGATTCATTTATACAATTTGCTAGAAAGCTCGCCATAAGCGAGCTCATTGGTGAAGCACTCGTCACCGTTAAAGCCTTTATGAATGACCCCGATCCATATCCGCCGGGAAAGGATCCAGAGGACTCAAAGGGTGAGTTTAGCGAACAGAAGAGAATGGAAGAAAAGGGAGAAGTGCCATCTACCATTAATTCTGTGAGGGGTTGGTGCGCTTGGGCATTGGCAAGTTGCCCGGCGATACCGAGCAGAGCTTATGTCTCGGAAATTATCGGTTTGACCAAGAAGCTTTTGGATGACCCTGATTGGTATGTACGGCACATGGCATGTTTTTCCCTGCGTAATCTAGCGCAAAATCGTTTGAGTGTAATGCCACCGAAGAAGGAAAAGCTTTATCTGAATGACGATAAGGCAGAAGCCCTTAAAATGGCAAAATCAATTGAGAAAATGGCTTTTGGGCTTCTTGAAGAACTATCTATGGCCTCTTGTAACGTACAAAAGGCCATGGCTAAAAGTGTCTTGTCACCATTCGAGCACATCAGGGCTCTTAATCAAGAGGATGCTGACAGGTTTATCGATATACTTTCCGACTGCACAGATCCAGTGGTGATACAAGCAGCACCGTTTCTAATATATTTAGCAGAGTTCAGAAAGCGCTCTTATGCACATGATAATCCGAAATGGCAGATGAAAGATTATTATGATGATCTTAAAGAATTTGATGATACACAGTTTAAAGAACTACTTGATAAATTGATTTCTGAGAAAAGCAAAAAAGAGGTAAGGTCAAGGTTGTCGTGGGAATATTGGGCGCTCGTAAGGAACTATGAAGATAAGTTCGATGAGCATTTTCCGATCGCGTTAAAATATTTGCAGCTTGCAGCTCAGGAATATGAACACAGCGTCTTTGAAAACATTTATAGGTTCATTGACGATTGCATAGATATTCAATTCGAGGAGTGTTTTTCATTATGGAAAATATGCTTAGAAACAGAGAAAACTTTTTTTAATAAACACTTCGATCCTTACAGTATGTATTGGTGGCCGCACCATTATAACGGTCGTATTTTGTTAACGATAAAAGAACAGCCAAGGGCAGGCGATAAAGCGTTTATAGAATGTCTTAAATTTCTATCCTCTTATCCGGAAGGGTCTCGTTTAGATGGTCTTAGAGAGGCTGTAGAGGAACTCATTAAAATGCCCAGCAAATATAATAAAATGATTGGGGAAATATTTGATAACTTAATCAATAAGCGCAAGGAAGTGAATTATTGCGACCTAAAAGACGCTTGGATGAATAAAAAGAAGAAATGAAGCATCCATACTTCTTTTGAGGTAATAGCGCATGGATTTTGGCAGGGATCTGATCGATAAAATGAAACAGTGGCATCGAGATTCCACTGGCGAGGAGATTAGCGACCAGGAAGCTAATGAAGCTTGGATAAACCTATGTAAATATTTTGAGCTATTACTTGAAATGGATAGAAAACAAGAACGAGAAAATCATGAATAACATTTGAAGAAACTTTAGGTCCAATTTTAGGTCCAATCGAGTCAAAAATAGCCGATAATAGCCGTTTCTCCTCCAACACCGAAAACTGACATAGGTTTTTGTTATCCTTCATAAATGTCCGCTTTTACAGGTCTTCTAAATACACTTAAATATCGCCCACTTACCGCTCATAACCGGGTGGTCCCAGGTTCGAGTCCTGGAGGGCCCACAAAGCAAAGCCCCACCTCTTGGTGGGGCTTTTGCTTTGTTGGCTCTTCGGTCGACTCGAACCTGCGTTCGACGACCTTCCGACAGCATGGTTTATCCGATGCCGAAGTCCCGACGAGCCTTGGCGAGTCGGGGGTCCTGGAGGGCCCACATTGAATACAGAGCAGCCCTGCCGAATGGCAGGGCTGTTTCTGTTTCCGAGGCCTCCAGGACTCTCACAGCGTTCCGAGAAAAATATTGTTATCGGGAGATTCTTAAACTAGTTGGAGTCCCCATGATCCCCTGGGAGACCATCGACCGCACACAGCTGCCGGAGAACGCAGGAGAGCTCAGCCTGCACAGACGGGGCGACGAGTTCTCGATCCGCGTGGACGGGCAGGAGCTCATGAACAGCCTGGCCCACGAATCCGAGGATGCCCTCGCCAAACTGGCGTGCGAAAGGATCGCCGGCCGTCCCAAACCACGCGTTCTGATCGGGGGGCTGGGCATGGGCTTCACGCTGGCCTCCGCCCTCCGCGCGCTGGGCCCCAGGGCACAGGTGGTGGTGGCCGAGCTGATGCCGGAGGTCGTGGCGTGGAACCGGGAGCACTTAGCGGAGCTGTCCGGCCGACCGCTCGAGGACGAACGCGTCACCGTCCGCGAGACCGACGTCGTACGGATCCTGAAGAAGGAGCGCGCGGCCTTCGATGCCATCATGTTGGACGTGGACAACGGCCCCGAGGGCCTGACCGTGAAGGGCAACGGCTGGCTCTACACGCGGAATGGACTCGATGCGACCTATGCGGCGCTGCGGCCGGCGGGCGTGCTGGCCATATGGTCGGACAAATCCCACGACACCTTCGTAAAACGCCTGCGCCAGACCGGTTTCGAAGTGGAGGAGCTTCGCGTGCGATCGCCGGGCCGCCACGGCTCAGCGCGCTACACGATCTGGCTAGCGCAGAAGAGGTAATCCCCGGGGACACGGGACACAAAGAAAGGCACCCGATCACACAGGGTGCCTTTCTTCAGTCTCGACTTCGATGCCCCTCACGACGGCGGGGTGTAGGTGCCGCTCCAGGTGCCGCCCGCAGCGGTGCATGAGGACTGCGCCAGGGCCAGATCATAGAACGTGCTGTAGTAGATTATCTGAAATTCGCTCACAGCTGAACCGACGGTGCATGCCCCCAAGGCGCTGGCAGTGGGACACGCGCCGCTGCTGTACGTCGATGAGGAGCCGGCGGCGTCGCAGGCCCCCTGAGCGGATTCGGCGGTATATCCCGTACCCGTGTAGTTGTAACACAGGCCACCCGCGGCGGAGGAATCGCAGCTCCCTGCAAAACCGCCCCCGCCGCCGCCATCGTTTCCGACGTTTCCGTTTTCATCCATATAGGTGCCGATCGCCTCGACGGCCGCGGATGAATTGTCCACGCAATCGGTCCGCTCGGCTGACGTACCGCCGCTGTTGGCCTGCACGTTTGCACAGTTCCCGCCCTCCGTCACATTCTGAGCGGCGTTATCCACGGCCGTCTCATCGCTGCCGAACAGATTCCAAAGGGTGGTGCCCGCAACTGCGCACGATGCGACCGTAATTCCGAACGCCCAGCCGAAGGTGCCAGCCGTCAGGAGCAACGACGCCGGACACGTGGCGACTTTGAGTACGCTGTAGGCATAATACAGGGCCCTCCCCGCCCCCGGCGATTTAGCGACATTCAGCGCCTGTGCCCCTGCGCTGGCGGTGGGCGCGTAGTCCGAGTAATCCGCACCGGTAAGGGTTTCGGTCCCCGTAGAGTCGGTGACGGTGATATCGACGGTCCGGCTGGTCGTATTCCAATTCGAAAACGTTATGGTGCCAGAGGAGTGGGTGAGGAGGGTCGGATATCCAGCCGGCTCGACGCTCCCGTCGCTGACGGTCATATAAAACGAGGTGCCGTCGGCGAGTGTCATCAACGCAAAGCTCAGCAGGTCACTGCCTGGAGTGCTCTGTATGCCTACGAGCTTATTCCCCAAATCGTCGACACCGACCCCACCGACTTCATTCAGCGTAGTGGCGTCGTATATCTCACCGACATACATCTGAGTTGGATTTGTCGTGCCCCCTCCACCGCCGCCCCCGCTGCTGCCGCCACAGCCCACGAAGCCTGTAAAAAACACGAAGTTTATGATGAGCAGACAGACCGACAGTCTCTTCATATAGCCCCCTTTGTTTCGTCCTATTGTAAGGCCGAACGGATGCGATGCAACCGACTAATTGCAAACACCTCATAAAGGCCGGCCAGCCGGGCCATTTATCTCCGTTGCATTGCCTGCCCGATCTGTGAGAAAAGGCCTCATACAGGAGGTTTTATGAGTGAGACATCCCACATCAGAAACCTGGGAATCTTTTGTGATTTCGAGAACATAGCCCTTGGCGTGAAGGAGGCCAAGTTTGACGCCTTCGACATCAAGAAGGTGCTGGAGCGGCTGTTGCTCAAGGGCAACATCGTGGTCAAGAAGGCCTACTGCGACTGGGCCCGCTACAAGGACTTCAAGAAGCCGATGCACGAGGCTGCCTTCGAGCTGATCGAGATCCCGCACGTGCGCCAGTCGGGGAAGAACTCGGCGGACATCCGCATGGTGGTCGACGCGCTGGACCTGTGCTACACCAAGTCGCACGTCGACACCTTCGTGATCGTGAGCGGCGATTCGGACTTCTCGTCTCTCGTCTCAAAGCTGCGCGAGAACAACAGGGTGGTCATCGGCGTGGGCGTGAAGAACTCCACCTCGAGCCTCCTCACCTCCAGCTGCGACGAGTTCATCTACTACGACGACCTCATCCGGAAGAAGACCCGGAGGACAAAGGCCAAGGGGAAGAAATCGTCGGCCAAGAAGGCTCAGAGCTCAGGCTCTGCCGGCACGCTCTGTGACAAGGCGCAGGAGGCGATGGATTTGGTCATGGAAACGGTGGAAGCGCTCTTCGCCGAGCGCGGCGAGGAGGAGAAGGTCTGGGGCTCTATGGTCAAGCAGGCCCTCAAGAGACGCAAGCCTGGCTTCAACGAGAGCTACCACGGCTTCAGCTCGTTCAGCAAGCTGCTCGAGGAGGCCCAGTCGCGGGGCCTTCTGAAGCTCAAGCACGACGAGAAGTCCGGCGGCTACATCGTCACCAGCTTCATGCACGAGGAGTAGCGGCGCAAAGCTCGGGCGGCAGGGCGGCGCTCGTGATCACCTCACGCCAGCTTTCATTCAGGGGCAGCACGGGTACGCTGGGCATGAAATGGAGCCTGGTGTCGTCATCGACGATCGGCTCGGACACGTCTATCCCGCTCACCTCGCCTCGCCTGAAGAACATGTTCATGATCAGCCACATCGCCTTGGACCTCGCCTTGAAATAGGGATACCTGCGCAACATGGAACGATAGGAGTAGAAGTTCTCATACGCCATCTGGTGCCCCCGCCACAACTTCTCGGGCTTTAGCCCCCTGGACTCGTAGACTATATAGCCCTGATCGTATTTGTCCCAGTCGAACGAGGTTATCCTGCCCTCCTCGAGCATCCTGTAGAAGAGGATCGTCCCCGGATAAGGGGTCACGACCGAAAAACCGCAAGCATCTATCTCATTGGAGATCGCAAAATCGAGCGTCTCGGCAAAGGACGACTCGGTGTCCTGGTCGAAGCCGAACATGAACAGCCCGAAGACCATGATGCCGTAGCTGTGTATCTTCTCGATCAGCCGCGCGTAGGTGTCCGGATCGTTGCCCATCTTGTGCGCGCTCTTGAGATTGGTCCGCGAGATCGACTCGAACCCGATCGAGAGCATGTTGCAGCCGCTGGCGGCGGCGAGTTCCAGAAGCTCCTCGTCCTGCGCGAGCCTGCACGACACCGCCCCCTGCCATTTGATATTCAGCGGCTTGAACGCGGTCAGAAGCTCCTTCGTCCTGGCCCTGGTGCTGAAGACGTCGACGTCGTTGATTGAGACGGTCCTGTCGCCGCAGGCAGCGATCTCCCGGACGACTTCGTCTATGGGCCGGAACCTGTACCTCACGCCGTTCATGAGGTGTTCCGCGCAGAAGGCGCAGGCCGTGGGGCAGCCCCTCGACGTCTGGATGAAGGTCTTGTTGATATACCTGTCCCTCTTGATCAGATCCATCCTGGGCGATCGGAGTTCGCCAAGGTCGAAGACCCTGTCCGCCTTGTAGATCCCACCGAGACTGCCGGCCTCGAGGTCCGCCAACACCCTGTGGAAGACCGGCTCGGCCTCGCCGACGCAGACGGCGTCCGCATGCTGAAGGGCCTCCTGCGGCATGAAGCTAGGGTGTACCCCGCCCATGATCACGGGGACGCCCCTGGTCCTGAAGGAATCGGCGATCTCGTACCCCCTCTTCACGTAGGAGGTCATGGCCGATATGCAGACGAGGTCGCAGTCGAGTTGGAAGTCGATCGGCTCGATGTTCTCGTCAGTCAGGACGAGCTCGTATCTGCCCTCGGGGAAGAGGCTGGCTATCTGCAATAGCCCCGCGAGCGGCGAATACAATACCTTGTTGAATATCAAAGGCTTGGACGTGAAACAGTCCGCCTTCGGATTGATGAGATAGATGAGGCGCGCCCTTCTCATCCACCCCCACTACTTGTTACTCCGCAAAGAAGCAAACAATTACTCAAATTCCAATGGCGCCGGCCCGTCATCCAACGCTTGCTCTGCACGATTGACAAACGAAGGACGTTCCTTCATCTTGCCCCTCGATCCAGGCGACGCGCACGCCTCAATCATCTTCCTCAGGAAGGAGCACCGCCAAATGACCGATAACGACGGCGTCCTCGTGACCCGCGGGGGCTTTTTCGGCCAGACATATCGCTCCTCGGGCCTGGCAGGCTGCGCCCGCAAGGTCGCGGCGGCCGTACGGATGAGCCTCGCTCCCCTCGTCATGCGGAGGAGGACCAACCGCAGCGTCGGGGCGTACTTCGACCTGGTCACCGACGACGGCCGCATGTTTTACGGCGACAGCTTCCACTTCGGCTTCTTTCACGACGGCGCGGCGACGCTGGAAGATGCGCTCCACGCCCACACGGACATGGTCGCCAGGATGGCCCGCCTCGGAGGGGTCGCGCGCGTGCTCGACGTCGGGTGCGGCATATGCGCCCCCGCCATACGCATCGCGGGCACTTGCTCCGCTCACATCACGGGGATAAACATCAGCCGCGAGCAGGTCCGTCAGGCGAAGGAGCTCATCGACGAGCGGCGCCTGGCCGACCGCATCCACGTCCGAGAAGGAAACGCTCTGGAGCTCGACTTCGAGGATGAATCCTTCGACTCTCTCATCTGCCTGGAGGTGGCCGGCGACATCTGCGTGACCGAGGCGCAGAAGACGAGGTTCGTCGATGAGATCCGCCGCGTCCTGAAGCCGGGCGGCCACATAGGCTTCTCGGACCTCGCCTTCACAGGACGCCCGAACTCGCGCGACGAGAAGGCGATGAAGATGATCCTGTACCATGAAGGCCGAGAGCTGATCACCGACTGGCCGGCGCTCTTCCGGGGGCGCGGCTTCGAGATCGTCGAGGAACATGAGATGATCGAACAGACGATGCCGACGTGGGATCACTTCATCGCCGTCTACGAGGGGCGTCGTGGCGAGGTAGAAGCGCGCTACGGAAGACGGATCGCTGCGCAATCGATCGAAAACCTAAGACGCCTGCCGGAGATCCTGCGAAGATACGGATCCTTCCCCGTCGTCAGCGCCAGAAAGCCCGCGGTATAGCCCCTGGAAACGCGACGGGCCTAGTTCACGATGTAGTAGTCGATAGTTGAGACTACTCGGACCTTCTTGTCGATCTGCTGCGCCTCCATCCCCGCCTGGTTTCCGTCGCGCGCGAGGATCATGAACACGCCCTGGTTGGCCCGCTTGATCTTGCCGAGCTTGCTGCCCGAATCGGCGGCGAACTGCGCCGCGGCCTTGCGGGCGTTGGAGGTCGCCTCGGCGATCATCGCGGGTTTGACGTCGTTGAGCTTCGTAAAGATGTACGACGGCCCCTGGTACTCTGAGAGGACCACGCCCTTTCGAACCAGGTCGCCGGTCTTGCCGCTGGCCTTGGCCACGAGATCGACGTTCTCCGTTCGCACTCCCACCGAGGAATTGATTATGAACCTGCTCTGCATGTAGCCCTCGGGCCGGTACGACTGGGCGAGGAGATCCGTGACGTTTATCCTCCCGGGCCTTATGTCCTCGTCTGCAAGCCCGTTCTCCTTTAGGAAGGCCGTGACGAGCTCCTTGTCGCCCTCGACCTTGGCCTGGACTTGAGAGAGATCGTCGCCGGTGGCGCTCAAGTTTATCGACCAGACGGCCAGATCCGCCTTCACGTCCTTCTCAGCCAAGCCCTTGACCGTGACATAGCGGTCGGACATGCGGAACTCGCTGAAGCCAGCCCCTATGAACCAGCCTCCTACGACGAGTCCGAGAAATAACGCAACCGCCATGACCATCAGATGGTTTCTCCTGCCACCTACATTTTCCATATCCCCCTCCCTGTGTCCTTCGGATAGGTTTAGGACTTTACACGGCGGATGGCAACATCGCAAAAAAAGGCCCGGCCTTTCGGCCGGGCCTTGCGATATCAGACATCTTCCACCAAAGTTACTTCACGGAATAGAGCAGGTCCTTCAGGATGATGGCGCGGAAGTTGTCCCTGGCGTCCGGGAGGATGTCCCTGGTGGCCCAGTAGGTATGCTTGCCGGGCTGGAGCATCCTGAACTGCTCGGGCGTCAGGCCCAGCTCGGACTTGAGGTCCGGATCGGCCTTGTCCTTCACGTAGTACACGAGGACGTACTCGGTGCCCTCCCTGAAGTACTCCCAGGTGATGTTCAGCTTCTTGAGCGCGCCGCCCTTGACCTTCACCCTGGCTGTTCCGGCCTCGCCGGTCGCCGTGGTGGTCTCCCTGGTCTTCATCTTCATCTTGTCGCCCTTGACCTCGGTCTCGGTCTTCACCTTGTCGCCCTTGACCGTGGTCTTCTCCTTGACCTCTGCGGAGAAGGCGTTGAAGGCCAGACCGCACACGAAGCCCACCACCAACATGCCGATAAATACTCTCTTCATTCTCCCCTCCTTTTGGTTCGTGCCAAATTGAGGCATTTAAATACCACATACGAAATTCATAGCAATCACATAGTACCGCCCTTGTGGAGGAATCCATTTGCCGCTTGCTTTCGGCCGCCGTTTGAGTAAAATGTAGATCTATAAATTATTGATATTTATGGTTTTCCTGACTGTCGAAAGGGGGCTAGCATGAACGAGGCGGAGATCAAGGCGTATTACAACCACACTCTCTTCACATCGATTGTTGCGATCGTGGCGGGTCTCATATTCCTGTCCTACCCGGGCGGCCCGATCAAGCTCATGGACGCGGCCTTCTGGACGCTGCAGCTGATCGCGACCATATTCATCGCCGCGTATACGGTATCCGAGGCGTACGCCAGCGCGAAGTCGCAGGGCAAACTGCGCGCCGTGCTCTACATAATCCTCGGCATCGTCGCCATAGCGACTATATGGATGTTCAGCACCAGGGCCATCTACCTGATAGTCGCGATGTTCTTGCTCTTCACCGGGGTCGTTGAGATCCTGGGCGCGGTGCAGCTTGCGAACGGGCGCTTCTTCCTGGCGCTGCTGGGCGTGCTCAACATCATGCTCGCCGCAGTCATGTTCAAGTACCCGCTCATACTGCCGCTGCTGCTCACATGGTACATCCTCTTCTGGGGCGTCTCTCGGTTCTTTTTGGCGCTCGAGATCAGGAGGCTGGAGACATAAAGCATTGTAATCATCAATAAAAACCCCCGATCCGAGATCGGGGGTTTTTATTTATGCCGATTCGGACGGTCAGCGGCGCCTCCCGAATATCCTCAGCAGGAGCAGAAAGAGGTTTATGAAGTCCAGATAGAGCCTGAGGGCCCCCATTATTGCAGCCTTCTCCCTGATTTGGCTCCCCTCCTCCAAAACCCCGCCCATCTGTTTGATCTTCTGGGCGTCGTAAGCGGTCAATCCCACGAACACCAGGACTCCTATGTAGGTCACCGCGGTCATGAGCATCGTGCTGCGGAAGAAGAAGTTCACCACCGAAGCTATTATGATGCCTATGAGTCCCATGAAGGCGAGGCTGCCGACGTTCGTGAGGTCTCTCCTCGTCACGTAGCCGTATACGAACATCGTCCCGAAGGTACCCGCAGTTATGAGGAAGGTCGTGGTCAGCGATTCAAAGGTATAGGCAGCGAATACCACCGACAGCGTCAGCCCCGTGAGCGCCGAGTATAGGAAGAATAGCGCGGTCGCCGCGAGCGAGTTCAATCTGGTAATAGCCGCCGAGAGGAGTATCACGATGCCGAGTTCTGCAATGATGAGGCCGAAGAAGAGCCCCTGGCTTTGGATGATGCTGGTCATGATACGGGGGTTTGAGAATACGTAGTAGGAGATGCCCGCGGTCGTGAGAAGCGCCGCGCACATCCAGCCCATGACCTTCGTAACGAAGCGCTGCTGAGCCGACTCAACGTCCGCTTGCTGTCCGGTCACGGTCATCTGCATATTGAGCCCCCTCTACTTCACCGCTAGCAGCTCGACCTCGAAGATCAGATCGGAGTTCGGAGGGATCGCCGCGCCGGCGCCCCTGGAGCCGTACCCCAGCTCGGCCGGTATCATCAGAGTGCGTTTGCCGCCGACCTTCATGCCGGCCACGCCCTGGTCCCAGCCCTTTATCACCTGGCCGGCCCCGAGGGTGAAGGTGAAGGCCTGGCCGCGGTCGTAGGAGTTGTCGAACATCTTGCCCTTGCGATCGCCCTCGTCGATCCACCCGGCGTAGTCGACCGTGACCTTCATGCCCGGCTTGGCCTCGGCGCCCTCGCCCACCTTGACATCCTTGTAGGCCAATCCGCTCTTGGTGCGAACGACGTCGCCCGCAGCGACGTGAGCGAGCGCCGGAACAGCCACGAAGAGAACCAAAGCCGCTATCAACTTCCGCATAATCGACCCCCCTTTTCGAATCAGAGCACGTGGCCCTTGCGATGTGTCATCCTGAGCATGAAGAAGGCGAGCGCGGCGAAGACCGCGAACGATACGATCTCGCCCCAGTGCCCTGGCCAGGCTATGCCGATGCCCGCTGGCTTGCCCGCAAAGAAGGCGTAGAAGGCGATTACCACGCCCATGATGCCCTCGCCGGCTATGAGCCCTGAGCCGAAGAGCACGCCCTGGTCGCGGCGCGACTCTATGAGCTTCTCGTTGTGCCCCAGCCTGTGCTCGAGCAGCCAGCGCATCACCCCGCCCACGAAGACCGGGGTCATGGTCGACAGCGGCAGGTAGATGCCCACCGCGAAGGCCAGGGGCCTCAGCCCGATCAGCTGGGCCACCAGGGAGATAGCGGCGCCTATGAAGACGAGCCCCCACGGGAGGTCCGCGTGGAGCACGCCTTCGATCACGGTCTTCATGAGGGTCGCCTGCGGAGCGGGGAGCTCGGGTGAGCCGAAAGTGAACGCCTCGCCCAGGAGCCACACGGCCGCTGCTATGAAGAAGGCGCTGAATATCGCTCCGATCATCTCGCCGGTCTGCTGGCGGGCGGGCGTGGCGCCTATGATGTAACCGGTCTTCAGATCCTGCGAGATGTCGCCGGCGATGGACGCCGCCACCGCCACGACCGTGCCTACGGTCAGCGCCGCGGCCTTGCCGAAGTTGTCGGTCCAGCCCAGCAGATAGAACAGGAACGAGGTTCCGAGAAGCGCCACAATCGTCATGCCAGACGTCGGGTTAGAGGTGACCCCCACGAAGCCCACTATGCGCGAGCTAACCGTCACGAACAGGAATGCGAAGGCAGCGATGCACAGAGCACCGAGTATGCGAAAGTGTACTGAGCCGCCCGCGCCGATCGCGTGGGGCAGCGCCACGATGAGCACAACCACCACCAGCGCGCCGCCGAAGACCACCCACATGGGCAGGTCGCGGTCGGTGCGTATCTTATCGCCCGCCCCGGCGGTTCGCTTGGTGAGCTCGTGCAGCCCAATCTTGAGCGAGCCGTACATCGTTGGGATCGATTTTACGACGGTCAATATGCCCGCGAAGGCGACGGCTCCCGCGCCGATGTACCTGATATAGCGCGTCCATATCTCTCCCGGACCCATCTCCGCTATCGGCTTGACCATCTCCGGGAAGAACGGCGAATTGAGGCCCTCGCCGAACATCGCGATGAGCGGTATGAGCACGACCCACGACAGCAGACCGCCGGCCACCATGATGGAGGCTATTCGATAGTTGAGTATAAAGCCCACGCCCAACAGTGCAGGCGAGGTCTCCAGGCCCACGACGGCCTTGGAGAGTATCGGGATCTTCACCGAGACGTGTGAGGGAATCGCCTTGAGAAAGCCCAGCACCGCCTTATAGACGGCGCCTATGCCCATGCCCAAAAAGACGTTGCGGGCCTTGGTGCCGCCGGCCTCCGCGGCCATGAGCACCTGCGCGGATGCGGTGCCCTCCGGGTAAGGCAGGTGCCCATGCTCCTTGACGATGAGAAACCGACGCAGCGGAACCATGAAGAGCACGCCAAGCACGCCGCCCAGCATCGCCAGAGTACCGATCTGCGCGATCGACGGCGCGAAGCCCCAGAGGAAGAGCGCCGGTATGGTGAAGATAACGCCGGAAGCCAGCGACGACGAAGCGGAGCCGGTAGTCTGCGCTATGTTGGTCTCGAGGATACCCGTCTTGCCCCAAAGCCCCTTGGTGACCCTGAAGAACGCGACCGCGATCACCGCCAGGGGTATCGAGGTGGAGATGGTGAGCCCTACCCTCAGTCCCAGGTACGCATTCGCCGTGCCAAAGAGCACGCCGAAGATGGCGCCGATTATCACCGCCTTGATCGAGAAGTCCTTGAGCCTCGTGTCGGCACCTACATAGGGTTTGAATTCAGTCATCCGCCTCCCCCTTTCCGCATGAGCTAACGTGCACAACCTGCATGAGCACTTGTCACCAACCCCAGAAGGTCTTGGTCATGTCGTAGAGTTCCGTGTCCACCGTCTTGATGCCCTCCGCCACGATGGTCAGTGGCTGTTCGACTATGTCTTTGCCCTTAAGCCCTACCAAGGTGCCATAGTGCTTGTTGTGCACGGCATCCATCGCGGCGACGCCGTAGCGGGTCGCCAGAACGCGGTCGAGCGCGGTGGGCGTGCCGCCGCGCTGCGTGTGTCCCAGTACGGTGACCCTCGTGTCGAAGCCGGTCTTCTTCTCTATCATGTTGCCCAGCACGCCGCCTATTCCGCCCAGCTGGACGTGGCCGAACTCGTCGACGTGCTTGGAGGCAAGCACCTCCTCGTGCCCCTCGATCTTGGCGCCCTCGGCAACCACGATTATAGAGAAGTTAACGCCGTGCTTGGAGCGCTGCATGACCATGTTGCAGACCTCATCGACGTTGATCGCCTTCTCGGGGATCAAGATGGCGTCCGCACCGCCCGCCAGCCCGGCGTAGGTGGCAATCCAGCCCGCGTGCCTGCCCATCACCTCGCAGACCAGGACGCGGTCGTGCGACTCGGCCGTCGTGTGGAGCCTGTCGATGGCGTCGGTGGCGATGCCCACCGCGGTGTCGAAGCCGAAGGTGAAGTCCGTGCCCATCAGGTCGTTGTCGATCGTCTTGGGGCAGCCCACGATGTTGACGCCCATCTCGTGCAGCCTGTTGGCGGCGCCGAGCGTGTCCTCGCCGCCTATGGCGATGAGGGCGTCGAGCTTGAGCTTCTTGAAGTTCTCGAGCGACTTCTTCGTCGTCTCCTCGTCCTTGAAGATGTTGGTGCGGCTCGTGCCCAGTATGGTGCCGCCGCGATGCAGTATGCCGCGCACGTCCTCGCGCCCGAGCTTCATCGTCTGGTTTTCAGCGAGCCCGCGCCAGCCGTGCTTTATCCCCACTATCTCATATCCGCCGTGCATGATCGCCCTGCGGACGATCGCCCTGATGACAGCGTTCAGACCGGGGCAATCGCCGCCGCCGGTCAGGACTCCGACCCTTGTGCTCATCTCTTCCCTCCTCAATTCGTTTCGGTCCTTTCGACTCTGGTTTCCAGGTAATCTATGGCCCTTCTCTTCTGATAGTCGATCTTGGGCGCGTCTATCTCCTTTACGCCGTCCTCCCCCTCGACCTTCACCTTCGGCGGCTTAGCCTCTACCTCCATGTCGGGCATTATGCCCTGGTCGTGTATGATCCTGCCGCTGGGCGTCCGGTAGTAGGCGACCGTGATCTTGAGGCCGGCGCCGTCGTCCAGATCTATCACGGTCTGCACGGAGCCCTTGCCGAAGCTCTTCTTGCCCATGACCTTTGCCCGGCCGTTGTCCTTGAGCGCCCCGGCCACGATCTCCGCGGCCGATGCGGAGCCCTCGTCGAGCAGCACGATCATCGGATAGTCCGGCTGCGTGCCTTCAGGATGGGCCTCCCTGCGGTCGACCTCCTTGCCCTTATTGTCGGTCGTGACTATCACGCCCTCGGACAGGAAGAGATCCGACACCTCCACGGCCTGCTCCAGCAGCCCGCCGGGGTTGTGTCTGAGATCGAGTATGACCGCGCGCAGCGGCTCCTTCTCGGACATCCTCTCGAGCGCCTTATTCACCGATTTCGACGTGTCCTGCTGGAAGCTCGATATGCTTATGTAGCCGATTCCGCCGGGGAGGAGTTCGGAGCTGACGCTCGGGACGTTGATGATCTGCCGCGTGATGCTGACGTTGAACGGCTTCGCGCCATCGCGGACTATGGTGAGCGTCGCCTTGCTGCCGCGCCTGCCGCGCATCTTCGTGACCGCTTCGCCCAGGTTCATGTCCTTGGTGGCCTTCCCGTTGATCCTGACGATCTTATCGCCGGCCCTGATGCCCGCCCTCGCCGCCGGCGAGTCCTTGATCGGGGCGACCACTACCAGATAGCCGTCGCGTATTCCGACCTCGATGCCGACGCCGTCGAAGCGGCCGCTGGTGTCGACCTTGAGCTCTCGGTTGATCTCCGGGCTCATGTAGACGCTGTGCGAATCGAGCGTCGAGACCATCCCCTGGACCGCCCCCTGCAGGAGCTTTTGGTCGTCGACCTCGGAGACGTAGTTCTCCTCGATGAAGTGGAGCACCTTGGAGAAGTTGTGCAGGGCCTTGTAGCCCTTGTCCGAGAGCGCGCTGGCGTCAGCGCACCACAGCACGACGACTGCAAGCGCGAGCACAGCCAGTGTCACGGTTTTTAGGTATCTCAGCACGTATAGATCCGCCTTCTTGCGCCCGACACGAGTTATATGGGAATCATGATGCGCGCCACCCGGCGCGGCCCCCGCCCCATGAAGCTATTTCGTCTAGCATGGGCCAATCAAAATGCAAGCGAGATCAATCGGATGGGCTGTTTCACAGGTCCACGCGCGTCACGGCCGGCATACGGCCCTCCAGAAAACGATGCGCTATGGCTTCGAATTTTGCCGGAAGATCGGTGACGTAGAGGTGGCTCCCCCCCGAGCCGTCCTCCGGAGCGCTCATACCCTCGCCCTCCACGAGCCTCTCGAGAGAGGCCGCGCAAGCCTCTGCGGAGTCCACGAGCCTGACGCCCGGGCCCACGCAGTCCGCGATTGCACGCGCCAGCAGCGGATAGTGAGTACAGCCCAGAATCAGCGTGTCTATCCCCTCAGACGCCATGCCGCCCAAGTATCGCCGGACCGCGGCCTCGGTGACCTCGTTCTCCGTCCAGCCCTCCTCCACGAGGGGCACAAGCAGCGGGCACGCCCGGCTGACAACCTTGGCGTCCGGATCCATCGACTTGAGCAGCCTGCCGTAGGCGTTGCTCTGAACCGTCCCGGTCGTGCCGATGACGCCTATCGAGCGGCTGCGGCTCGCCTCCAGCGCTGCCACGCACCCGGGCTCCACGACGCCCAGCACCGGCACCGAAAGCTCCCTGGAGAGCTCCGCGAGCGCGTACGCGGAGGCGGTGTTGCAGGCAACCACGATGGCCTTGACCCCCCTGTCCAGGAGGAAGTTGGCGCACTCGCGCGCGTAGCGCACCACCGTCTCGGCGGACTTGGTGCCGTAAGGCACTCGGGCGGTATCGCCCAGGTACAGCAGCGACTCGCGAGGGAGCCTTCGGCGCACGGCCGCGAAGACCGTGAGCCCGCCGACGCCGGAGTCGAATATGCCTATGGGTGCCCTTCTGTCCTGCATAGCGGAGGGCAGCTATAGCCGATGCGGGCTACATTTCCAAGCATTTATCACATGAATGAAGAAACGCAGGCGGCGCGGGGGGATCCCCCCGCGCCGCCTGCGCCGTGAGTTGTCCGCCTTATCGACGTCAGTGCTTCAGGGCCTTGGGTTGGCCCGGCCAGTCGGTGTGGAAGTGCATATGCGTCTCCTGCCCCTCCAGGTCCGACAGCTCCTCGTCGGCCATGAAGCCCAGGTCCTCGAAGCCCTGCTCCTCGTGCAGGAGCTCCCAGGCCTTTGACTCCTCCCTGTAGCGTTCCCAGCGCCTGTCCATCTCTTCGGTCCATAGAATGCCCATCTCGACCTCCCTTCGCACCACTACACACCCCCATTAGGAGCAAGATCCGCGCCGTCCCGCCGTCAAATGATTATCCTTATTTATCAATAAGTTATAAAATTGGTGGATTGATTAAAACGATAAATTCGTCATCTTTTTGACATACATCGTCAAAAACCCCACCGATACGCTCCGGGCGCCAGCGCAGACCTGCTTCAGCAGACGGAGCGCTTCGGGCGACTTTTCTCGCTATCCCTCCTCGCCGCCCCGCTGCGCAGTCCCCACGCAGCGGGACTTCAGCATTAGGTAC